>JAEEGL010173678.1_pt1 | contig 69261 bp, 56 predicted proteins | sample 9134231 | NCBI WGS metagenome assembly JAEEGL01 (sample SAMN16246548, study PRJNA631951) | gut metagenome | biome: gut microbiome; feature: rumen; material: fiber-attached | host: Bos | place: Iran: Karaj | collected 2018-10 | reverse complement strand
TACCGATGAACTGGTTTTTGTATATATGAGGAAGCACAACGGATAACGGACTTTTCAGGCCAGTCTTGCATCAGTGCGTGCCTTGTCCTCTTTCCAGGCGTTCTTCTCTTTTCTGTATTTCCTGATTACGATAATAAAGATTACCGCAAAAACTACCAGTACGATAACTAACGGCAGGAAATCAACAATACAGTACTTGATCTTTCCTCCGAGTGACGTAATAATCCTGCCTTGAGCATCTTCAACCGCAACCTGGAATGCGTCATTTATAGCTACACCACAGCTCTGCCCCTTGACTCTGTCAGTCTCTACCGTGTTTACGAACTGGTAGATCATGTGCGAAGTAAAGAAACCATTAGTGGATTTACCCTTGATGGAAGCCCATGTGTATTCAAGATTATCTAAATTTCCCTGTCTGAACTGTTCAGCTTCATCCTTTTTAACAGAGAAGACAACTACAAAATGCTTTCCGTCTTTGAAGTTGTCCAGATAAGTCTGGTTGGTAAACGTTTTTACATCATAATAATCGTTTTCCCAGTCTTCATCATAAACAGTGTAGATTACAGGGCATATACCGGTAAGATCATAAAACTCATTAAGAGTTTCTGTAAGCGGTTCCATGTTGCTTATCAGGCCGGCATCATCATAAACGGCCGGTGTGTAATTGCCTGAAAGCTTAAAAGGAGCATTTACGAATGTACCGCGCCAGATTGGAACGATTATCACCAGTGCCAGAATTGTTAATGCTGCTAACGTTATCAGGGTTATCTTTAATGGCTTGGATTGTTCCTTGATATAACCGTCTGTTCCGTCATTGGTCTTCTCATCCAGCTGGCGGCCTGCAACAGCGTAATAACGCTCCGGTCCACGCCAATGGAATTTTGTCTTGTTCTGATCATTGTTGTATGTGTTTGACATATTATCTACCCCCTTGATCATCACAGGGACCAGCTCTTAACTGCCCTGCGAATTACCTTTTCCTGAAATTCCGTTCTTACCGGAATTCCTGTTCTTATTCCAAAAATATTTTAGATTTTTCCCGTGCGGTTTTCAATATAAATCGTACCGGGAAGCGCGGAAACACGCGTGTAAGACGCCTGTCTTGGCCAAAAAGAAAGGCTGCCTCAGTTTTTTTGAGACAGCCGCTATATTTTAAATCTAAATTTGCGTTTTACTGAACAGGTCTTGCTATGCCGCAGTCAGGGCAGAATCTGGAATTTAAGGCCTTGCCGCATGACGGACAATTCCATACGTCCTCAGCGGGTGCGGGAGCAACAGGTGCAGCAGGAGCTTGGGGCGCGCCGGTCTGGGTACCGCCGGCAACAACATTGCCGAAGCCTTCACCGACCTTCTGTGACTCTCCCATGATCGGAGCCATAGCGTCTCTTGTCATGTTTATAACGCCGCCCATAGCGCCCAATGTAACGCCGAGGCTTGCAACATCACCGATTCCGCCGGCAGCACCGCCGCCGCTGCCTCCTCCGGTGATACCGTTCTGCATTGCTTCGAGACCGACCTGACGTGCTGTCTCGTCGCGGTATGTGTAACCCTTCATCTGCATCTCGGCAGCCTCTGCCTCAGCCTTCATCTTATAAGCTTCGGCTTCTGCCTGGGCCTTGATACGGATAGCGTCAGCGTCTCCCTGTGCGTTTACTGCCTTGAGCTGCGCTTCGGTCTGGGCCTCAACGATCTTTCTCTGCTGTGCAGCTTCCGCTTCAGCCTTTTTGACTTCCTCTTCACGGACCTTCAGTGTCTTGTCGGCAAACTGCTGCTTGAGACGGATGAAGTTGGGATCGTCATCAGGAGTTACGATGGAAGTTACATAGAACTCGGGCATCGTAAGACCGTATTCCTCAAGAGTTGTATTGATGTCGGTCATCAGGTTCGCGGACAATACATCAAGATAAGCATCGATCTCAAGGATGTTGAGGTTCTGTTCCTTGATTATGCGCGCGAGATTTGCCTTGACCTTGTTAATGATCAAAGCCCTGAACATGCCTGTGCCGTAGGATTTTCCATCACCCGTTACATCGCTCTGGACAAGACCTTCGGTCGTTCCGACAAGCTTTAAGACCAGCTTGCTCGCATCGGTAACTCTCATATTAAAATTGCCGGATGCTCCGATCTCAACGTGAAGTCCTGATGCGGGGTCGAAAAGCCTTACCTTGCTGTCAGTACCCCATCTGATACCCATCTGGGTGATCATGTTGATGAAGTAGACTTCGCAGTGGAAAACATTTACGCCGCCGGTTCCGAGCTTCATGTAGTCACGGACCTTCGGAATGTTATTCGTAACGAGCGTATGCCTTCCTGCCTTGAACTGATCGAAAACCTTACCGTCACGGAAGAAAAGCGCTTCCTGTGTCTCATGGACGATCAGTTGCGAGCCGATGGTAAAATCTTCTTTCTCGTGCTTGTGAGCCAGTACGTCATTACTGCCTTCGTACTTGATTACACTAATAGCTTCAACCATTTCCTAATCTTTCCTTTCTATTTATTCTTCTTTGTTATCTGTTCCGTAAATGACGCGAAAAGGATAAACATTACTATCGGACCGACTATCGCGATCACGACCGCGACGGAGCTCTTCATATGGAAACCGTATGCCAGGATCGAATAAAGGATAAGCGGTGTTGCCGCAAGAAACGATACGATCTTGATGATGACCGATATCACTCCGCCCCTGTAAAGGACATATCCCAGTCCCGCCGAACCTAAAAGGAACAGTATGATGCATACTGCCCAAGGGCATCCGAACTGCTCTCTTAAGAACAGGCCCACAGCCGCAGGGATTATGAGGCTGAATACAACAGCCCACGGGATCTGCTTCTTCCGCTCCTTTTCGATCTCCTCCTTGCAGATCTCCACGATCACGTCAGCATCTCTGTAACCGGGGACCTTTGCCAGCTCGCGCACAGCGCTGCTGTAGGATCTTTTCTCATAATAAGTCTTACCCTTGATGTAACAGCCAAGCAGTTCGGTCTGCCTGACACCTTCCTCGCAGACATTGATCAGATCCGCGGAGACATGATCGTTAAATCTGTTGCATTCCATGATGGCGGTCTTGAACAGGAGCTTCGCCTCATTAGCCGAAGTCGCCTTTGACCCTGTCTCGACAATGCTGTTCGCATTGTTGATGTTTGCGATTATCTTGGAATACTTTGTATAATCGGGAATGATGTCCGCTAATGACCACCTGTTCCCGCAGTTCATGCATGCACATGTACCGGCGAGATAATCGTTCCTGATATCTCCTCCGCATACTTTACACTTTAAGGATACCGGTGTAGCTTTTACATCTGGCATTCTCTATCCCTACCCTCATTCAAACGTGCGCCTTAAGCGCGCCCGAATGTAATTATATCAAATATTTTTTCCGTCTGCGATGTATTGGGCTGTATCATTTTCATGCTATACAAAAAAGAGGTGTCTCACTCAAATAATGAGACACCCCGAAGATCTTACATTGAAAATCTGTTTAGAAATAGTTTGCAATAAATCCCGTGATCGCCACGCAGATCACAAGCACAAACCCTTTCTTGTTTCCGGTAAGCTTTGTCTCCGCACTCATTCCCTCAAACAGCATCAGGAGATAATATGCGTATGCCGCGATCGTAAAGACAGACCCGAACCTGATGTAAGGGATAAGACCCATATATGATCCGAGGAAATCAGAAATGATAAAAGCAGGAGCCGTAGCCATGGCTGAGATGGCAAGGAGTCTGGCGAAAGACCACTTCTGCTTGAGGATCAGGCCTGCAAGCATGAAGACTCCGGCACAGCCGAATACGCGGATCGCATAGTAGATCATCGGGAAGAAGAAATCCTTAACGATCTCTGCGCCAAGACTGTTGAAATAATACTTGCCGTACTGTGCGTAATGGATAAGGTCGATTGACATTGATGAGATAAAACCGACCATCCAGCAGACAACTACAACGATGCCCGCAAGGAAAATGGCGTTCCCGACCCTGTCATACTGAGGAGCGATCTCTGCAGGACCTGTAACAGGATGTATGGCTGCATGGAAAAGATTTTTGAAATGCTGGCCGAAAGAAACAGATGAAGATGCCTGTTCCGGTGATCCCGCTCCGGTATTCGGTGCAGACCTCTGCGCCGGCTGAGGCGGCGGTACTATGGGAGCTGCAGCAGGCTGGGGCTGAGGTATCGGTTGAGGTGCCGGCTCGGGAATCGGAGCCGTCTGATAAACAGGCTGTGGTGCCGGTTGTGGAGCTGTGGGTTGAGGAGCAGTTTGTCTGCCGGCTGATCCGAATGCCATTCCGCATCCGCTGCAGAAAGCAACGCCATCCGGGTTTCCTTTTCCGCAATTAGGACAAAACATATCTATATCCTTTCTCCGGGCATAAACACCCGATAAACATGATAAGTCCATTGTAGCACACACTGTTTTTGAAAATGAGCATTTTGCATTTATAATTTGTATATCGGCATTAACGGGAGCACGGTATGAAAAACAACAGTCAGACGGCCATAGTGGCAATACTTATAATAGCTGCATTTGTTATCGGTATCTTTTGCGGATTCAAGATCAACGAATACGGGAACGGGGCCGGCAGCAACACCTCTGTTTCCCAGATCCCGACATCCGTTTCATCATCCGGGACATCATCTTCTGCTTCAGTCACAACGTCCGTGGAGACTTCCGTTTCCGAATCCGAAGAGAGCCTGCCTGAAGAGAGCTTTAACTACCTTGCCATCGGAAACAGCATAACGCGTCACGGGATCACTGATTTCTGGTGGAACTATATCGGAATGGCCGCTTCTGACGCAGAGCACGATTATTATCATCTTGTTCTCAAGTATCTTGAGGATAAGTACGGAAACGTCACAGGCGAGATCTGCAATTTCTCCGTATGGGAATCACAGGCTGAAGACAGAGACGGGACCCTGACGGAATACCTTGAGCCTTTCCTGAATCCTGACCTTGATCTCATTACGGTACAGCTGGGCGAGAACGTGGATGATCTGGAGACATATCAGGAGGATTATGTTTCCATGCTGCAGTTTATCCGTTCAAAGGCGCCCAATGCGAGGATCCTTGTAATTGAGGATTTCTGGACCGTCGATGAGCGCTATGATATGGAATTTGCCGCCTGCGCGCTTACAGATGCCGAATTTGTTTCGCTGGATGATATAGCAAGCAACGATGAATACTATTGCGGAACAGGAACAACAGTCTATGACGAATACGGCAATGAATATACCGTTGAACATGACGGTGTCGCAATGCACCCGGGCGATGAAGGCATGGCCGCTATCGCGGAAAGAATAATCTCAGCACTCGAAAACGGAAATTAAATCCCTTGTTATACTGCGTCTGCCACCCTGCCGATAACCTCTTCAGTCTGGATGTCGGAGAATATGATCAGGTATGTGCTGCCGTTCTTGGTGAATACGGCTGCGTTCACATCGGCAGAAGTCTCGCCTTCCGCAAGGTCAGCGACATTGACGAATCCACAGCGGCAGTATCTGATCGCATATCCGTCAGGAGTCGTTCCTTCGGAGAGGATGACGATGTCTTCACGTATAACTGTCTTATAGATATCCGTTCCTTCGGGCGCGGTATAGAGAAGGACCTTCTCGCCGTCGTTACCGGTGAATACCTCTTCGGTGATATTCTCCGCAAACCGGCCTGATCCGGTTCCCTTGAGATCGAAAGGAAGCGCTTTCGCGATAGCATCGATGCGTGCATCGCCCATGCCTTCGCTTCCGTCAACGCTTGCCGCTGTCGTGGCTTCTGATGCATATGTAGTCTCTGCGGCCAGTGTTCTTCTGGAATCATCGGTATCGTCTGCGTTAAATACGATATCGTTCTTATACCGTTCATCCTCGGTATCTTCCATTTCACCGGCAGCTGCAGGTGACTCCGCATAATTATCCTGTATACCGGCTGCTATAGTCTCTGCCGCAGCCTTGTTTATCCATTCATTATGTACCTGAACGTCTGATGCGCTCTTCGTACTTGCGCTCATGTAACGAGTTACAAACAAAACTCCCATAAGGATAAGAATGGCGGCCGCGATCGAAGAAATGACAATAACAGGTGTCTTCTTCGCTTTCTTCCTGACCGGAGCCTCTGTTTTTTCAACGTTCTGTTCCTTCGGAATACCGGTGACTCTTGCAGATTCCGGTGTCTTTCTGACTTCCGGTCTGCTTACGGATCCTGTGCTGCTTCCCTGTTCCCTGATGGCGGCGGACACGGAACTCATGATCCTTTTCTTCATCTCAGGATCAACAGTTACACTGTTCATGATCTCGTTGTACTTATTCAAAATCATCCACCTCCTTCAGCATTTCTCTCAGTTTGTCACGGGCGCGCTTAAGATCGGAACGCACCGTTGCCTCGCGTCGCCCTGTAAGTATGGCGATCTCAGAGGTCTGATAACCTTCCTGATAGAAAAGGTGGATTGCTTCACGCTGGTGAACAGGCAGGGCTCTTACGGCATCCCAGATGGCCTTGTATTCGTCACCGTTGTTGAGATCTTCCTGAACTTCGCCTGCGATCTCTTCATTGAGCTCCATCGTATCGCGGACTTTGTTGTAGTCGATACGGTTTTTCGCAAGATTCGAAGCAACACGCATGAGCCATGCTTTTCTGTGTGCTTCGCTCTCGAAATCCGGCCTGACGGTAACGAATTTGATCATCGTCTCCTGTAAGATATCCTCCGCGTCCTCCTTGTTGTGAAGGTAAGAGAGTGCAAGACGCAGGATGGAATCACCATGACGGTCAAGTATCTCTTCCGCTTCCTTTTCTATCTGCCCGTCAGACTTGCGATGTGCCCCTGAGGAAGGCACTTCGTCAGATGTATCTGCTTCACTGCGGGACAGGGTGAACGGATTGTCATCACCCTTGCCCGGCACGGCAAGCAGTATGGCGAGCTTTCGTAAAAGCGGCAGATTGGCTTCGTAAGTTAATTCCATATTATCCTTGGCTTTTCTCACCGCTTTCACCCTATATACAGATGAACCGGCGGATTTGTTGCATACAAATTATACTCATGCAGACAAATCAACGCAATATGTCAAAGATTCATGCCCGGCTTTCAAAAGCCAATAAAATCAAGGGGTTTAGTCCTGTAATCCTCAGCAGGCAGATGTGTTTTCAGATTGTTTATCGGGTGTTCATCAGAATGATATGACGGGGAATATATAATGATTTTAGTATTCAGGAAGACTTTTCGGAACCGGTGAGCATCTTATTCAAGGAGAACAGAAACCATGGAAGCAAAACTGAAAACATATAAAACTCTCTTCCGCATTACGGCTTCCCTTCTGGCAGTCGTGATCATTGTCCAGATATTGTTCGGCACCGGTGTCTTCAAGATCAGGAAGAATGATTCCTCTCCCGAGCAGCAGGTCCTGACCGAAACTCTCTCCCGTGAAGGTTATACCCTGAAACAGGTGGTGATCCTCAGCAGACATAACATAAGGTCTCCTTTAAGCGGAAAAGACTCCGCCCTTGGCTCGATCACGCCACACGAGTGGTTTGCATGGACTTCAGATCCCAGTGAGCTTTCAACACGCGGCGGCGTACTTGAAACGGAGATGGGCCAGTATTTCCGCAAGTGGCTGGAAGATGAAGGTCTTTTCCCCGAGAATTACCAGCCTTCCGAAGAGGAGGTCCGCATTTATGCAAATTCCAAGCAGCGCACTATCGCAACTGCCCGTTATTTCAGTGCCGGTCTTTTGCCTTCAGGCGAAACCGATGTGGAGTACCATATGGATTTCGACCAGATGGACCCCGTGTTTTTCCCGCAGCTTACGCTCATGAATGATGAGTACCGGGAATCGGCAGAGTCACAGATCCATGAGCTTTTCGATGAGGAAATATACGATCTGGAAGACAATTACAAACTGATTTCCGAGGTAATCGATCTGGAGGATTCCGAAGGGTTTAAGAACGGAACCGCCGAGCCTTTCAGGACAGATGACACACAGATCATCCTTGAAGAGGGACAGGAACCCTGCGTAAGCGGATCCCTGAAGACAGCATGTTCGGTCAGCGATGCCCTTGTGCTGCAGTATTACGAAGAGCCGGATCCGCTTGCTGCGGCTTTCGGAGAAGAACTCAGCTATGATCAGTGGCAGGATATATCCGAAGTGAAAGACCTCTATGGTGAGGTCCTTTTCACGGCACCCCTGATCGCTTATAATGTCGCACATCCGCTGCTTATGGAGATCGAATCCGAACTATCCGATGAAGACAGGATCTTTACTTTCCTTTGCGGTCATGACTCCAATCTCGGCAGCGTACTGTCGGCTTTGGATGTTGAGGATTATTCGCTCGACAGGTCCATAGAGGAAAAGACGCCCATCGGAGCAAAACTGGTATTCGCCAGATGGGAAGACGCACAGGGAAAAGAGTATATTTCCCTGGATCTTGTTTATCAGACTTCCGGTCAGCTTCAGGATATGGAACTTCTGGACCTTTCTGATCAGCCGATGATTTTTTCCGTAACACTCCGGGGACTGTCACGCAACATTGACGGATTATATCAGGCAGATGAATTTATGGCACATATCCGTTCAGCAGTTGAAGAATATGATATTATCCGTCAGGAATATGGCATTGATATGGATAATAACATGTAATTTTAATATTAAATTTATATACGAGTAACACTTTCCTTCCGTCAACAGAGGATAATAAGGAATATGAGAAATAATGACAGCAGACTCTTTTTCAAAAATGACGCGGTTTATGTGACAGTCGTATTCCTGAGCGTAGTGCTCTTTATTGCGCTGCTCGCACTCCAGATCTTTTCCGGCGCTACGGGATTCAGATACTTCATCGGCATAGCGCTGGTGCTGCTTGCTTTCCTGATGAACATCTTCGAAGGCAAGTTCGGATATTATATCTCGTTCGTCATGAATTTCGTTCAGTTTATGATCTACACCTACGAGTATGTAATGATGCGCAGCGAGTCTGCTCCCCTTCTTATAGTCATGACGATAGTCAATATGTTCGTCGATCTCCTCGTGCAGTATTACGTTATCAAGGTCGCAGGCAAGATCCAGGGCATTGAGGAGGCGAAGCGCAATGAGCGCGGCAATAAGATCAGGAAAGAACTCGAAGACGAGATGTTCTCCCGTACCTCCCTCATCGTTAACCATGAGGCAATGGGAAGCCATCAGGGCCTGAGCGAAGCGATCGGCCGTAACCTCACAGGCTCCATCGATCCTCTTACGACACTTCCCGGACGTGACATGATCACCGAGCGCGCGGACAAATATATCAGGGAAGATATCGCGAACATGCAGGCAAACGACAATCCTGATTCCGTCTGCCGTCCCTTCACGGTCATCTATCTCGCGCTCGATCATTTCGATAACATAACAAGAACGATCGGTCATAAATCCATGGACCTGTTCATCCAGAACATGGCGCACAGGATCCGCGAGGCCGCAGATCCCACGGACATGGTCGCGAGGATCGACGACGCTGATTTTGTAATCCTTTTCAAGAGAGTCCTTTCTAAGGAATCCGAGACTAAGTATGCTGACAAACTAGCGAAAGAAGCTTCAAGAGCTTTTGCCGCCGGTCTCGACTCGATGAATGCGGATATCCGCTACGGGTTCGCTCATTACCCCGATGATTCACGTCACGCAGGAGAACTTATAACCAAAGCCGAAGAGCGCATGAGCAGGGCAGCCTCGGCAGTCCCTGACAAATCATCTGAGGCAGAAGATACTGCCGTACTTGAAGGCGCGGAAGTATTTAAGGATAAGACCAAAGATGAGATCATTGCCGTATTCGAGCGCGCGATATCAGACGGAAGCATCCACATGGTTTTCCAGCCCTGCTTTACCGCGGAACGTAAACTCACCGGATTCGAGGCTTTCTTAAGATTCGACAGAAAAGACATGTCTATACCCCCTCAGGTATTCCTGGCAGCAGCGGAGAAAGCCGGATATATGAGAAGGATCGGCAGTTATTCCATGGAAAACTCGTTGACCGCGCTCGCATCGGTCAATAAGATCGATCCGAAGCTCACGATGAATATCAATATTTCGAATTACCAGCTGAGAGAACCCGACTTTATCCAGTCTTTCTCGAACATCGTCTCTTCGGCGAACTGCAATGTAAACAACATAATTCTGGATCTTCAGGAAGAAAGCCTTATCACGAGCCTTGCGGACATCCGCATGACGATCGAGGAACTGGCTACGACAGGCGTTAAGATGGCTTTAGACAATTTCGGAAGAGGATACTCTTCATTCAATGCTATCCCCCTCCTGCCCGTATCAGTCTTAAAACTCGACGGCAACTTCACTTCAAGCCTTGCTACAGATGCTACAGTCCGCATCCTGACACGTTCCGCGATCAGCCTCATGCACGACATAGACATCACTGTAACAGCTACGGGTGTAGGTCAGGAAGACCAGTTTGAGATACTCGCGGGAAGCGGCTGCGACGGATTCCAGGGACTGTTCTTAGGACCCGCCATCTCAGCTGACGAGCTCTCTGAATATATCTCTGACAACTTATAAGATTAATATATTATCCATAACGTATACTCCTCTATGCTATAATCTCCCTATCGAAAAAAGGAGTACCCGGTTGCCATGGCTGATTCTATCGTTGTGATCGAGAATGTCTCGTTAAAGTATAAAAAGACCGTCTTAACCGACGTCAACATAACTGCAAACAAAGGCGAAGTCATCGGTCTGCTGGGTCTCAACGGATCGGGAAAATCCACCCTTCTTACCGCAATTGCAGGTCTGCGCAAGACCGCATCAGGTACGATCAAGGTCAACGGCAAGGCAGGTTTCGTAACCCAGGAAAATGCCCTGATCGACGAACTCACGGCCATAGACAATCTCAAGATGTGGACTCCCATGAGCAGACAAGAGATCATTAAGGAACTCACGGAAACTGAGCTCTCTATCCTCAAGGTCGCAGATTATATCGACCTCAAGGTAAAGCGCATGTCGGGCGGTATGAAGAAGCGCTTGGCGCTTGCTTCCGTCCTTCTCTCAAAGCCCGATGTCCTTCTCATGGACGAGCCTCTGGCATCCCTTGATATCCCTGCGAAAAATGACATCATCAACTTCATAGATTCATTCAGGAACAAAGGCGGCACGATCTTCGTCGCAAGCCACAACGAGGAACTGTTCAAGCACTGCACCAGGATCTATCTTCTCAAGGACGGCGTATCAACGCTTCTCCCTGCAGGTGCATCCCCTTCGGAGGCACTTGGATGATCAAGGCATACTGCAAAAGAGTATTGCTTTTCCTTCCCTTCCTGCTGTGTTATTTTCTGGCACTCGGTCTTTGCATGCTCGCAGTCGTCGTGTATGCGTCGGAGTTCCTTTTCGAGGAAGGAAGCGAAGACAGCATACTTGAAGTCGCATGCTACGTTCCGGATGACGAAGCATATACCCGTCTGGGACTGAACTTCTTCAAGCAGATGGACAGCGTCAGACACACCATCGACATCGAGATCGTGGACAGCAGAGAAGAGGTCGTAAGCATGGTCGAGGACAAGGACGCCGTCGCAGGCATCATCGTCCCCGAAGGCTTCATCGAGACGATGGGGACCCCGGATGCCGTGCAGGCCTCGATAATCTACCGTGATGCGAACACCTTTGACGAATATATGGTAAATGACCTGATCTATGCGATAAGTGACTTTTTCGGGACATCCCAGTGCGCGATAATCACGGCAGGCGAATATGCCAGACAGATGGGCATCGATGATGCCGGAGCAAACAGCATCGGCTACACGGTCCAGAACAATTGTTTCGAATTCTTCCTCGCGCGCAAGACTCTTTTCCGGAAGATCGACGCCGAGGACCTGGTCGCCAAATACGAAGTAAGGGAGCAGATGATCGGCTCCTATTCGCTCTACATCCTCATGATGTCGATCTTCATAATCTCGTTCTTCTTCAGGGGCAACAACGAAGTCTTCAGGGCCCGCGCGAAGCTGTCGGGCATTAAGACCTGGAAGCTCTTCCTTGTCGAAGCCTGCTGCGCGGCAGTCATGATGTACTTCCTTTACGCCATAACGTTTATCGTGCTGTTTATAATCTTTGATACCGTAAATATCGCAGGGCTTTTCACCGTAATACCGTTCATCCTGCTCATAGCGCTTGCAGGTACTGCTCTGTGCTATCTGGTCAAGAGTCCTTCTACCGTAGCTTATATCTCGTTCGGAGCAGGAACCGCTCTGATGTATCTTGCAGGCGGCCTTCTGCCACTGGATTACATGCCGCACTTCTTCCAGCTCGCGGCCGTATATAATCCGCTATACTACCTGATCACGTTCTTTGTGAGGTCGATGTTCTTATGAGATTATTCCTTAACAGATTATCGGTCCTCACCAAGCGAAGTCTCATCAATCCGGCTATGTATGTCATGATGGGCGTCATGATCATCATGGCCCTTCTCGTTGTTTTCATACCCGAAAAAGAGTCCTCGATATACATCCCCATCGCCCTTATCAACGAGGACAACTCCAAAGAGACGGAAGAGATCGTCGACAAACTCTGCTCAATGAATTCGATCTTCGACTTCTATGAAGTTGAAGACGAAGAAGAACTCTACAAGGACCTGGCATCCGGCAAGGCAAATACCGGCTACATCTTCCCCAAGGGATTCTCCGAGCACTTTACGAACACCGGTTCACGCTATAAGATCACGCAGGTCCAGACCCCCGGTTCTCGCTTTATCCTGCTCGCCAGAGAAGAAGTCTTCAGAAGCTTCTATGCTTACGGAACCCGGAAGATAATAAGCGATACATTCGCAGATTACGGTTATGAAGTCGACGCGCACGATCCTGAGCTGGAGCGCATCTTCGGCATCTATATAACCGACAAGACGCTGTTCGCCCTCGAAAACGTAGAAGGTATCGTCTATGACGAGCTCACAAAATCCGAGAAGATCCCGGTCCCTCTTTACAAGTTCGCAGGCTTCTTTATCCTGACCGCTGCCCTGCTGGGTGCTCTCGCCTTCTTAAACGATCAGGATAACCGCATCTATCTGCGCTTCAGTCTCTTTGAGAGGATCTACCTCGGACTGATCCAGGTCGCCGTATTCACGATTCCCGTGCTGATAATCACGATCATCTCTTTCCTTATATCCGGAACGGAATTTGATCCTCTGCACGTAATAATCTACACCGTTGCCGTAACCCTGCTCGGATTTGCGGTCGGTACGGTGATCACTTTCCTCCCGCTCCGCACCGCGCGCTCAAAGATATTCTCTGCGGTCCTTCCGGTCTACCTGATACTCTCATTCCTGTTCAGCGGCATTATCTTTAACCTCTCAAGCTTCGGCGCGGCATTGAAGGCTCTGTCGAGACTGTTCCCGCCGTCAATGTTCTGAGTAATCGCAACTTGATGATCAAAAAAGGGGCTGCCTCACTTCATTGTGAGACAGCCCCTATATATTTCAGATCAAGTTTCAGCGATCAGATATCCCAGTCATCGGAATCAAGATCGTAATCATAATCGTCCCAATCATCGTAGTCATCATATCCGCCGTAAGAGTCCGCGAGACTGCCGTAATTGTCGATAGCGTTATCAACGAAATCCTCAACGAACTTTGTGTTCATAGGGAGCTTTACAGGGTTGGAAGCTACGCCGAAAGCGCTTGAGAATGAATTGAGTATTGAAGGCTTTGTGTTGAATGAACCGCCTGCGAGGATGAAGAGGTTGGAACCGTTAATCTCGACGGTTACAGCAACATCACCGGAGATGTTCTTGCAGATCTCTTCGATATCTTCTTCATCATAAGAAGAACTTGCAAGATCCATGATGTCATCATTCTCGAGGAAGATCTTTGCGAGCTTGGAGATATCAACGTGGAATCTGATATAACCGTCGTTCTTGGAAACATAGTATTCCTTGTTTGTGAGATCATTAACGTCAATGTCGTATGTGTCGAGCATATCCACGAAGTAATCCATAACGTCCTTAACGTAGTTGTCATCGAGCTCGATTACAGCTGCGAAAGCGCCGTCAACCTTGAGGTCTTCGAGATCCTCGGGATCTTCGAGACTGTCAATATCATCAAGACCTGTAAGCTTCATTGCGATACCGACTGCCTTAATATCATCAGGGTCGATGATACCGCCGAGGCCATAAGCATCTGCAGCATCCTCAACGCTGGTTGAAGAGTCCTCAATGTCGTCAGCGTCAGCGACAATATAGACTCCTTTTTCGATATCATCAGTATCCGGGCTGTCATCGTCAACATCAAACTCGGTGAGCTTTAATCTCTCGCAAGCCTTTGCAAACTTATCTACAGAGATCTTTGTTGTCTTGCTGCATCCCGCGAAAATGCCTGCAAGCATGGCTACTGCAAGAATACATGCTATAGCTTTAATCTTCTTCATAATTTTTACCCTCCTTTAGGAATATCATGATTGTATCATAAATCACGATTCTTCTATATTTTATATTATTAGGCGTTATTAATCAAAAATACGCCTGACGTGATATTATTGTTTGATAAAACGTTTTCGAGGGGGAACTTTTTATGCGCGAAAAATGGTCATCACGATCTGCCTTTATCCTGGCATCGATCGGTTCGGCAGTAGGTCTTGGCAATGCCTGGAGATTTCCGGGACTTGCAGCAAAATACGGCGGCGGAGCTTTTCTATTCGTCTATCTCATTGCTATGCTCGTTATCGGAATCCCGCTCCTCATGATGGAGATCTCAATTGCCAGATATACAAGACAGGGCGCGCCCGGCTCCATGAGAGCCCTGAATAAAAAGGCCGAAGGTATCGGCTGGATCGCGGTATCAAACGGTATCGGTATCTCGATCTATTACGCGGCTGTTTTCGCGTGGGTCATAATGATGTTCTTCCTGAGCTACAAGTTCATGGGCCTTACCGGCAACACTGAAGCCGCAAGCTCTCTCTGGGCGGAAACGATCAAGACCACAGGAACGACTGACGGCTTCAATACGATCTCATGGCCTGTATTAGGCTGCCTGATCCTTGCGTGGGTCCTCTGTTATGTCTGCATCCGCAACGGTACGACTTCCGTAGGCAAAGTCGTTAAGTTCACAGTCTCCCTCCCCGTCATCTGCCTTCTCATAATGGCAGTAAGGGGTATCATGATGCCCGGCGCCATGAGCGGTTTTGCAAAACTCTTCATCCCTGACTGGACCGCTCTTTCCGATTCGAATCTCTGGGTCGACGCTATCGGCCAGGTCTTCTATTCACTCTCGACCTCAATGGCAATCATGTTCGCATACGGTTCATTCCTCAATAAGGATTCCAACATCGTTATCGATACACTCATTATCGCTTTCTCGGATATGTTCATCAGTATCCTTGCGGGCATCGTTATGTTCACAACAATGGCCGGTGTCGGAATGCTCGATGATATGTCCGCTTCCGGTATCGCGACGGCTTTCATAATCTATCCTCAGGCAATCGTAAAGATCTCAGACAGCAGTGTCTTCAACATGATCTTTGCATTTATCTTCTACTTCTGTCTGATCACGCTCGCGATCGACTCGCTGTTCTCTATCATCGAGGGCATTTCGACTGCGGTATCGGATAAGTTCAAACTGAACAAAAAGAAGACAACGCTTATTATCTGCGTCGTTGAAGGCATCCTGAGCCTCATCTATGTAACCGGAGCAGGTCTTGCCGTACTTGATATCGTTGACTACTTTATCAACAGCTATACGCTCATCATAACGGGTGTACTCGAGATGATCGCCGCAGGTTGGTTCTTCAAGACCACAAAGATCCTCGACGAGCTGAACCGCAATACAGGCAAGTTCAAGATGCCCTCATGGTGGTTCCTGCCTTCCATCAGGTTTATCTCACCGGTCGTTCTTGTCGGTCTCTTCGTATGGAATGTCGTAAACCTCGTCAAGAGCGGCGGTATTTACGGCGCCGGTGACGGATATTCGCTTAAGGCTAACATCATATTCGGATGGGTCATCGTCGCACTGATCCTCTGCTCGGGCCTCATCATAAAGCTGATCGTTAAGATCAAGTCTTCTTCGGGCTACAAGGAAGATGACAGAAACTGGGATGATTTTAAGCAGTCATCATTGGATAATTAATCTGCGCCATCCGCGCCAACCCGTTACAGCGGCAGGAACACCTCGAACTCAGTCTCCCCTGTCGCCTCAAGATATCTGACCGCGATATCACCGCCGAGTTTCCGGGCGATGAAGGATGCCTCATAAAGGCCAAGGCCGTTGCCTTCGACCCCGCTTGCGTTGGATCCGCGCCAGAAACTGTTAAAGACATAAGGCATCTCGCTCTCGGGTATACGGCTTCCATGATCCCTGACCGAGAAGATATATCCGTCTCCGGTCTTGTCGATTGTCACGTTAATGCCGCGTCCGTTGCCGTATTTGATCGCGTTTTCCATGAGCTGCGTAAGAATACGGGTTATGCCGTTCCTGTCTGATGTTATCATGACCGTGCTCTTCATTTCGATCCTGTAAGGGATCCTCAGGACGTTCAGACGGTTGTCGTATTCGCGCGTGATAAAATCTCCTATCTCGGTCAGATAGAACGTCTCGATCGAAGGCTCGAAAACAACGACTCCCTTCGAAGCGCTGTCGAGCAGTTCCTTAACAAGATCCGTTATGTCGTCCGCGTTTTTGGTTATCTTCTCCGCGACCTCCGAATCCTTCTCGTCGGGAATGCCGTCTTCCCTGTAAAGGCCGCTCCTAATAGCTTCGGAATAGAGCTTTATGTTGGATACCGGAGTCTTGATGCCGTGCGCGATAGTGGAAACAAGCGTGAGCTGCTCCTTCTCAAGCCGGCGGAGTTTTTGGGAATCACCTGACAGACGGTCGCGGAGCATGTTCATGCCCCAGATATACCTGCCGAAATATCTGTTCTTCGATTCGGGCAGCGCGTCGGAGTTCTCGTTCTTTGCAATGCGCTCGGGGTATTCAGACAACGAATTGAACGGCATTATCACTTTCCGGTCGATGTATACGAAAAACATCGCCGTAACAATAAAGCATACAAGAATGATCACTTCGCAGATGACTATAGTCCTGACCGTGTGATCGTCATTAAACGAGAATACCAGGAAGCCGGTTACCGCACCGTCATGCGAAATGCTCCAGACCGAGCCCGTGTCCGCAAGATGAGAATAGGAGCCGCCGGTGTCACCGGTTTTTACGTATTTTATGTCCGTTGGAACATTGTTACGACCGTACTCTTTCGCCCAGTTATTGGACGAGATGAGCGATGCCAGGCGCGCTTCTGTGTCAGCGGCGTCACCTGACGACAGTTCGTTTGCGACACGGTTCATAAGAGTATGACGCATGCCTGAGGATCTGTTTTTCGATCCGTTAACGAACAGAAAGACTGATATGCCTAGGCAAAGGCATATAACAAAAAGAAGGATATACTTGCCAAGGTATTTCCGCATCAGTTCTCAGCCCCGCCGAATCTGTAACCGACTCTCCATACGGTGTGGATATATTCCGGTTCCCTGGGATCGTCTTCGATCTTCTCGCGGAGCCAGCGGATATATACCGTAAGGGTCGATATCTCCGAAAAGCAGTCCGAACCCCATACCGCGTTGAACAGGACCTCTTTGCGGATGACTTTTTCGGGATTCTTAAGAAAATATATAAGAATGTCGAGTTCCTTGCCGCTTACCGGGATCAGCTTATCGCCTTTGCGGACCGTCATGTCATCAAGATCGACCTTAATGTCTTTATAGGAAAGCGACTTGTGTTCTTCGGTCATTCCGTAATTGCGGCGCAGGATCGCCTTGATCTTGGATGAGAGAAAAGGAAAGGAAAAAGGCTTCTCGATATAATCGTCGGCGCCGGCATCGAGACCCGATATCTTGCTTTGGTCATCGTTTTTGGCGCTCATCATGAGGACCGGTATGCCGAGGTCTTTGCGCAGGATCCTGAGTGTCTCATAGCCGTCAAAACCGGGGAGCATTACATCCAGGAGCATAAGACGGAATTTGCCGTTCTTAAGGGCTACAAGGCCCTCTTCACCGGTGGTCTTCCACTCTACGGTATATCCGTCGCGGACCAGGAAATCCCTTATCAGGGCTCCGAGTTCCTCATTATCCTCAACGATCAAGATATCCGTCATAAAACAATTCTCCGTAAGCTTCTGGAATAATAATATTATACCCGCAATAAACCTTTGTACCGTATAATATAACAGATGGAAAATAGCGAGAAGAGGATTTATCAGGATACAATCGATAACCTCTCGGACGGTGTGATAGTCATCGGGTACGACAACAAGATCAGCACCTGCAATGACTCTGCCTGTGCGATGTTGGGGATCGGATTCGGCACTGCGATCGGAAAGAGCATTGCCGAATTGATGCTGGAGATCGAGGAAAACAACGAATTCTTCGAGCTTCTCCTTAACGCTGTCTATGAGAAGAGAAAGATCTCAAAGACTGTCGTATTCCATACAAAGGATTCCACGAAATATATCAAGGTGACCACCACGCTGCTCATCGAAGACGGTGTCGATAACGCCCTCATTGCAGTGCTCTCCGACCAGACAGAGACAACAAATCTCATCATCCGAAACCAGAGCCTGGCCACACAGATAAAAGCCCTTATGAATTCCTTCGTAGAGGTAATGGTAACCGCAGTCGAAGAAAAATCGTCCTATAATGCCAATCACACAAGGAACATGGTCAGATACGCGAGACGTTATCTTGAGTGGCTCTCATCGCACGGTGAACTGCTGGACAAGACCTCCGGAAATACCGGACCTCTCATAATGAGCATCTGGCTTCACGATATCGGCAAGCTCCTGATACCTCCTGAGATTATGGACAAGCCTTCAAGGCTCGGCAGATCCATTGTCACCGTTAAACACAAGATTGAGATAGCAAGGCTTATGCTCAGGAACCGCACGCTATCAGGTGAGGATACGGAAGAGCATGTCAGAAGCGAACTTAAAAGGCTCGATGAAGCCGAAGAGCTTATCGTATCTTCAGATACTCTTCCCTTCCTTGATGAGGAAAGGATCGCGAAGCTCAATGAGATCGCCGGGATCAATCTTCTGACATCAGACGGCAGCACATGCCCGCTGCTTGACCCTTCTGAACTCAATGAGATCACAGTGGCTAGAGGCACCCTCACTGACGAGGAGCGCAGCATAATGCAGTCCCATGTTGTTCTTACGGGCAAGCTCCTGTCGAAAATGGAATTCGTCGGCGAGTATAAGAAAGTCCCGGAATGGGCTTCCGCGCACCACGAATTGCTTGACGGTTCAGGCTATCCGGACGGACTCAATACAGAGGATCTTCCCTGGGAGACGAGACTTCTTACCGTAGTTGATATTTTCGATGCCCTGACTGCGGACGACAGGCCGTACAAGCCGCCTATGCCCCCGGAAGAAGCCTTCAGGATAATAATGGATCTGGCGGACAAAGGAAAGCTCGATAAAGAAATAGTCGATAGTTTCTACCAAAGCAACGCGTGGAACCGGTCGCCCGAAGAAGCGCTCGCTAAAGAGCTGACCATGAAGGCTTTAAAGTCGAACCTTGAGAATGCCCTCGCCTTCATCGATGACTATCTCAATGAGTTTGACTGTCCCGAAAAAACAAGAATGCTGATAGACCTCGCATCCGAGGAGATCTTCGTCAACATCGCAACGTATGCGTACATTCCGAGATCAGGAACTGTCACGATAAAGATCAGCCTTACTGAAGACCATTCACAGGTAAATATCACCTTTTCCGACTCCGGTATTCCCTACGATCCGCTGGCAAGAGAAGATCCCGATATAACGCTCTCAGGTGAAAAGCGTCAGATCGGCGGTCTCGGAATTTTCCTGGTCAAGAAATACATGGATGATGTCCGTTACAGGTTCGCTGACGGGAAGAATAATCTTACGCTGGTAAAGAATCTGGATAATCCGTAAGCATTAACGGATCTTATTCAGATTACCTGCACTCCACGCCTTCTTTTTTGCATATTCTCCATGCGGCATATCTGCCCTGTGCGGTTGCCGGGGGAAGTCCGCCTGAACCCATGAGCCACTGGCCCGCGAGGAATACATTCTTAAGGCCTTTTATGACGCCGGGTGTGGTGACTGTCTTGGTATCCTTATCGGCAACGAAAGCCATGTATGCGCCTCTGTACGCATTACAGTGCTTAGCATATGTAACCGGTGTCCATGCATCAAGGATCCTTATCTTTCCTGCAGTCTCGGGATAACGCTTTTCGATCAGGCCCATTAATGCCTGAGCGACTTCGTATTTCTTGGCTTCATATTTCCCGGGATCTTTGGCGAGCTCGAACCAGTTGTCGACTTCCTTGCCGTACTGGAAAAGCTTCATCTGAAGGCTGGTCTTGCCTTCGGGAGTGATGGTGGGATCGTAGTTGTAACAGATAAATCCGACATCCTTTATCTCCCTGTCCCAGACCCTGATGCCTTCGCTCTCCCAGAATGTCGTATCGGGATCGACATCCATCTTTCCGTCAACGATGAAAGCGGCATGGTATTTGCTGAATACAGAGAAGTGATCTTTGTCATCGTAGCATTTCCTGAGCTTCTTCGGCATATATTCCGCAGGAAGAAGCTGTGTGAAAGTGTGGTTTGCGTCCGATGCGCAGATGACGTAGTCGGCTTTAACTTCCGAGCCGTCTTCAAGAACGACGCCTTCCGCAAACTTGCCGCTGATCTTAACGTTCTTTACAGGAGCATTAAGGTGCAGCTTTCCGCCTGCTTTCGTATACTTGTCCGCGATCCTTAATGCTGCTGCAAGAGAACCGCCTTCTGGGATATCACCGCTGCCTGAAGTTACCATGGCATATGACATGATGAAAGAATATGCCTGCGTCATCTCGGGATGAGTAAGCATGACGGAGTTTCTTAACACGGGATTCTTAAAGCTCATCCCGAGATCTTTTACGCTCACGCCCTTATATGCTTTTTGCGCTGCGGGAACGTTCTTTGCGAAATCACCCAGCTTCATGAAGTCCCTCGGACCCATCTTATCCATCGGCTTTTCGATGGGCATGATCATGCTCTCGGCCCTCTTAACGTTCTCGAAAAACTTCTCGATCACATCTTTATCTTCAGGAGAGAGCTCGAGCATCTCGCGCTTTGTTCTCTCCTTGTCTCTCCAGTATGTGATCTCACCGCCGTTTCCCTTATATGTGAAAAAGCGGTCCTTCGAATACATTCTGACATCTTTGCCGAGCATGCCTATCTCACACCAGAGATCATGCATTGCGCTTCCCTCTTTGCTGCACATGAGATAGTTGATGCAGTTGTCGATATAAACGCCGTCACGCTTCCAGCCGGTAAGCTCTCCGCCCGGCACGGCATTCTTCTCATAGATCTCGGTCTCAAAGCCTGAATTCTGCAGGATAATACCCGCAGTCATTCCGGAGATACCTGCTCCGACAATGATTACTTTTTTCATTGAAAATCCCCCTGGATATGTTTGCGCCGAAAAGACACATGTGTAAGTATAGCACTCTTGGCGCTCCGGGGAGACTTAAAAAGTTATGATCTAAATGTACAGGTCAGGAATTATATTCCAGTTCTCCCTTGACATTTCTTCTGTAACGGGTCAATTCATTTACAGCGGTCTTTGAACCAAGGTCACGCGCATTCTGTACACATTCATATGCGAAACCGAGATCCTTGGCTATGTATGTCGAGCCGGAAGTATAATGTGAAGCTAATGCCAGATAGATCCAGGCTTTCTCCTGCTTGTTGGAGAAATGCTCGGAATTCAGAGCCTTCTTTAATAACTCAACATCCGATACGTGTTCCTTCTCGAATTCCTTTCTGGTGAGATTATATTTTTCCTTGAGTTCATCATCACTGCGCTTTGCCATCTTTTTATGGATCTCATAGATGTGATAAGCGGCATAAGGTTCAAACATGACATCGGTCTTTTTCCATTCCTGCATGGCCAGATCAGACTTGCCGTTAGCGTTATAATATCTTCCCAGTGTGCAGTGAGCGGCATTCTCGAATTGATCCGCATGTTCCAGCTGATAAGCGTTCTTTCTGAGTTTTTGCGCTAATTCAAGGACCAGTTCGCAATCATTTTTGGTCTTGTCAGAGCCCTCGGTTCCGTTATCCCACGCAGATGAAAGCTCATTTGCAAGGAAGATGATATAGCTGTCAATAACCTTGTTGTGTTCAGGATACTTGCTGTATGCATTCTCCAGGACCTCACGTGCTTCATCAAGCATGCCTGCATTTGATTTCTCAGTTGCAGAAGCTAACAGTTTGAGCAGATCCGGTGAATCCGGCTGAACCGGTTTGGCGGCAACAGGAGCTTCCTTTTTAGGAGGTACGGACGGAGCCTGAGCTGCCGGTTTTGCGGCAGTCTTGGCAACTGTGGGAGTTTTCGTTTTGGGCGGTTCAAGTTCAACCTGAGCTGCGGGCTGTACAACCGGCTGTGCGGCGGGTGCAGGCTGGGCAGCAACGGGCTGGGAGGCAGGTTTCCTGTCTGCAGGTGTCTTTATCCTGGGTGGTTCAAGTTCAACCTGTGCTGCGGATTGGACTGCAGGCTGCGCGGCTGCAGGTGTTTGGTCCGCAGGTATAAATATAGCAGACGGTTCAGGTTCCGGAGCAGCCGGAACTGCGGCCGGCATAGCATTTTCGATCGGGGTGCCGCATTTGCCGCAGAACTTTGAATCTATGCGGATAGCAGCACCGCACTTACGGCAGTTCAGGCGGTTCTCACGGCTGATCTTTTCCAAAAGCTTCTTGGCGTCACCGTTTCCTTTCTTGGAAGCTTCCGACAGATATTTTACCGCGTCATTCATCTCATGAAGGTTTACATAGTAGATGACTCCCAGACTGTAAGCGGCATCCACCTCTTTCGATGATTCGACATCAGATAAATATCTGATCGCCGTAGGGATATCTGGCGTTAAGACATTGGGGATGCCTTTCCAGTAAAAATATCCGAGATAATAATTTGATCTCTTGTTGCCTTTCTTGCCGTCCTCCGTAAAGAGCTTGAATGCTCTTTCGGGGTCTCCTTTTCCGGTTTTTTTATCAAACAAGATCCTGGCTATACCGAACGCTGCGTCATCAATGTCTTCGTCATCGCTATCTTTATTGGCATAAACCATCTCATAGAGTTTAAGAGCTTTGGCCGGATCCGGATTGACTCCTTCCGCACCAAATTCATATAACTTAGCGAGCTTTGCTGCCGAAAGGAGCTTTACTTCCGGATAATTCATAGCCTTTTCAAAGGCGTCCCTTGCTTCCGGGTATTTTTGATAGATATTGAAGAAATCACCGACAATATAACAAAGCTCACCGTCTTCGCTGAGCCTGACGGCCTCCTTCATATACATCCATGCCTTATTCTCATCTTTAGGAAAAATAATACCGTCCAAATAAAAGTTTCCAAGAGAAAAGGCCGCCAAGTCGTTCCCCAATTCAAAGGCGGCTTCATAATACTGTATTCCTTCCACTCTTCTGTCATCACCGTATGCACTCTTGTCAGCAATAAGAGAACCAAGTTGGAGGAAAGCAAGGATATTGTTTTGTTTTTGAAGGATTTCCTTGTAAAAACCAACAGCTTTATTCAGATCCTTTTCGACACCGTCTGAGCCTGAATTATATCTTTCGGCAAGCTCAAATATGGCGGAGATATCACCTGTCTTCGCTGCTTCAGATACAGCAGAGAAGGGGGTCTTCCCATATCTTTGGTCATACGCGGCAACGACCGGCAGATCCGGATTAATAAGTGCACTTTTGTATTTTACGGTCTTGGGAGTCTCGGAAACAGCCGGCTTAACCTCTTCAGGACTGCCATTTATCGGACAGCCGCAGATATTACAGAAATTAGATCCTTCGGGCAACTGTTTACCGCATTTCCTGCAGATCAGAACCTGACGCACCACCTTAGCCCCGCAGATATTGCAAAAATTAGCTTCATCCGCCAACTGTTTACCGCATTTATTGCAAAAAAGCATAGACCACACCTCCCGACGGCTATCCACATATTATACATCCATCACAGCCTGAGTGATTCCCGGACGCCATATATTTTCAGATTATTATTCACTTGATCTCTGCATAAACTGATCCATCAGTCTTTACTTGTGTTTGTAAATCAGTATGCCGGCTGATCAATAGATATCTGCGCCCTGCCATTAAAGGAAGCGTATATCCTCACAGGCTTGTTGCCCGGTTGGATCACTATATCCCTGTTGTAATTCTTCTTTCCGATTTTAAGAACGATCTGATGAGGACCTTGTTCCAGACGAAAAGGCTGTTCCTGGCCATTAACATAAGTATGCTTGACTCCCGTTGATACTATCCTTGTAACCATTAATACATCAGGGTTTATCGTACGGTAAGAGATATACAGATTTGGACCGTTGGATGTGTTAGCGGCATATCCGCCTCTGGAGGCAGTATTTGTCTGTGAAGGCTGTGCAGGCTCTGTAACGACAACCACCTGGCCTCCGCAATTTGAGCAGAATCTGATATTGGCGGCATTCCTGTGCCCGTTGAATGAAACTCCGCACCGGGAACACTTGGGATATGTGATGAAATTCCGGGGAGCATTATCCGTATTTAAGATAACTTCGTATCCGCAGTGTTCACAGGAAGCTTTGTAACCGTAAGAATCAGGACTCATAGCCGCGCCGCAGCTGGGACATGACAGATTAAAGAAGCTTTTCTTTCCTTTTCTGACCTCTATATATGAACGCAGTTTTTGCAATGCGATCTGTTCCTCAGGCATCAGCCACTTATCCGCTTTTGCGTACTCATTGGCATAGAAAAGGAATGCGTCCAGATCACGCTCCTGCACCTTCATGAGATAAGATTCCAAAACAGTAAAACTGCTGCCGCCGTTATAAAATATGTTTCTGGCATTTGCCACCGCTTCATATCCGTACATATTATTCGCAACAGCCAGCGTCTGTTCCAGCTCATCTCTTTCTTCCTGGCTGATCTTATTGTCAGACTTTGCGATATATGAGAGCGTCGCCATTTTCGCATAGAAAAGATCCATATCATATGTGCTTAATGTTTCAACCGGTTTTGCCTGCACAGAAGCGGCCTGGTAGGCCAGACGCTGATCGTTAATTGCTTTTCTCGCGGCATTCTCTCTTTTCATAGTCGCGACAGAACTGGCAATATTCGCCGCAGCCGCCGCTGTATGAGCCGTGGCTGCCACACTTCTTGCGATATCGGCTGTTTCAGCGATAGTTCTGGCTATCAAAAATGCTGCTAATAAACTCATTTCCCCCTCCGATTTCAGATCACCCTTGTATTTTGAGAAGAAATGCCGATTGTTGTCTATGTCTTAAGTTTACTATGCAGATATTTGGACTAAATTAATGCGCTATAACTATTTTGTGAATTCTTATTGTATTTGAACCCGTTTATTTGTTGTTGCGTACCAGTTCCAGATCCGACAGGAATTCCTCCAGATAGTTGTTAGTGAAATGCCATACGCCGTATAAACAGAGATTGGTATTTTTCTCCGCGAGCGTTTTGTTGTCATCATATATCTTTTGGGCAGCGAGGCTTGCTCCGCCGGTCGCGACAGCAAGGCCAACCGTACCGACCGCCTTGGCTACCTTTGCCGCCTTATCCTCTGTCACGGGTATCAGAATTGAAGACAGAGCTTCATTGTATTCTTCCATGAACGCGTTGTAGCGGTCGTTGTCCTTAATGAAAACATTATCAGCCTTTATGAGCGCATACCGTTCATTCATTCCATAGCAGATTCCCCAGCGTTCATAAAGGATATCGATAAAGCAGGAAAGAGACTCCGTATCTTTGATATCTCCGACTATCAGCATCTTCGAGGAAACAGGTCCTGACTTGCGCTTAACATCCCATGTTTTTTCTTCCCAGTATTCGATATCGCCATATGAGAGTTTTCCTGAAGACACAAGGATCTTGCTTATATCCTCAGCAGTCTTTTTGTCTTTGCTTACAACCAGAATCTTATTGCTTATCATGTTACTCTCCTTTAACCGGTGTTATCCCTTTACTCTTCAATATCATGAATACCGGATATCAAAGCCTGAATCTCTTTTTGTATCTTCTCAAGTTTTATACACTTCTCTGATCTTCCGGTCCTGGCTTCGCGCAGATCCGAAATATTGTTTTCGATCGATCTTACAGACAGTTCCAACGGGACTGCAACACACTGTTTTACATAATCTGAAGCATAATCTTCAAGAGCTGATGCCGTATTATTGAATCCGCTCCGTATATTCTGGCGGTTATTCTTTTTTGCTTCGAGATCGAGCTGCTCCTCATAGTCCTCTTTGAGCTGAAGAGCCATCTGAAGTCCGATCCCGATAATTCCGATAACGGAAGTAGCCCTGCTCGCCGCCTGACCCGCTTTAGTTGCTCCGCTGACAAGCATAGTGCCGGCATTAAGACTCTTTAACAGGTTTTGCGTGCTTCCGGTCAGACCCAGCGTTTTAACTGATGCGTCTGTAAGAGATAACATCTCGGGGAAACCGGATTTTACAAAAGTGCCTACGATAATATCACTCTGCTTTTCCAGATCTGTGGCTGTTACAAAGACCTTCTTTATCGAATCCGGCAGATTGTCGTATTTGTCCACAAGCCTTATCTTCAGCTGCTGATTGAACTCCGTAGAGTCCATATCGACAAAGCTCTGTCCGAGTTCTATAAATCCCTGATGTACATATTCATCAGCCTTTTCGCGTGTCTCATTTACTATTGTCTCAGCCTGTTTGCTGTATTGTCCGATCCGTTCTTCCAGTTCAGCATTGGAGAGATTGGAATCAACAACAGAGGCGGCATCAATTCCTATTTCCCTTATCCTTGAAGAAGCATCGGTAAAGATATCATTTACTTCCCTTTGAAGCCTGGTTCTTGCATCAACAAGGAAATGACGCTGCTGCTTCAGGTTCTCCTCCAAAGCATCAATATCGGCATCAACAGAACCGGGCGTTAATTCGGCGATAGCCTTATCCAGCACATTATCCAGAACATAAAGGTCTGTTGTCAGCTTGGATGAAAGAGCCTTCTCTTCAACAAACTGATTAAGAGTCTCTATAAAGTCCTCATATCCCGACCTTTGCAGAAGCTCATCGGCAAGTTCCGGATCTTCTTCACGCTCTTCCAAACTGTCTAGGTAAGACTGTGCATCCAAAAACGAGAGATGAAGCTGCTCGGGAGTATACGGAGCCAGGACCGGACGGAGCGCTTCCCTGATGATGTCCTGCTGTTCGGCCGTATTTCCTTTTGCGGCACGGTCCATTTTATTGACAACCAGTATCATCTCGCCTGCCTTGTCCTTATCGATCGCGAGATGCCTGAAATGATCTGCGATATAAGAATCAAACAGTTCGTTTGTAACAACGAAAACAAGGATATCGGCAGCTGCAATTGCCTTGTAGGATATCTCATCATGATCGGGGCGAAGCGACGTGTGCACACCGGGAGTATCAACGATCTCAAGTCCGTTCCACTCATATGCATGCGTTTCCTCTGTTGTGATCTTAGCGCCGGTGGCTATGGTGTCATCACCTGTCAGCATTTTTATTATCGAGGATTTTCCTGCGGAATACTGACCGGCAAATACGATCCTTATACGGTCGGATTCCTCATGATCGGAACCGCATTCGATACCGGCATCCGCTATAGCCCGGAAAGCTTTCTCTTTCAGAGCTTCCTTGGAACGTGACAATTCGGCGATCTTCAACATAGCACTATCCTCCAATCTTAAAACGCATCAGTTGTTCTGCCAGATGCAGTCTGTTAAGCAGCCTTATATCCTTTTCCTCCGCTTTGACAACAACAGTATTGTTTTTCTCATCGAATTCCATACTCTCCGGACTGATATATCCTTCAAGCACATTTGACGCGAATGATAACGGATCATCAGCATATGAAATAAAACCAATGTCTTCCGAGACAAGATCTGACAATTTCGAACCGAACTCCGTATCAGCCAGACCTCCGGTTTTCTCAGCAACCAGCATGCAGTCACCGGGAATCCTCGCTACTACACCGATCCCGGACATGTAATCAGCGGAAAGCTCTTCACCGAAAACAGCAGAAGCGATCCGTTCCGTAAAGGTTAAGTTCAGTGACCTTGTCTCCTGCCTCAATGAATCAGCTATGGATATCTGTGTTGAGGACAGCGATTGAATAACGTTTTCAATCTTGGTCAGTTCTGACAGCACAAGATCTATCTCTTCCTTAACGAGCCTGTCCAGATTCTTTTCGAGTTGAGACCAGATATTGTCACAGGTGGCATTGGCGTTGTTTTTTAATTCCTCTTCAAGTCTCGCCCGTGCGCGCGCAAGTTTATCGCCCCTGGATTCAACAAGAAGCACTCCCAATCCGCCGACAAGGGTTACTGCAGCCGAGATCCAGCCGATAGGTCCTGATACAGCATCGAGTCCAAGTTTTCCCAGAATGAAAGCCGCGATAACGCCGCCGCTTCCCAAAGCAATGTTTGTCCAGTTTACTATCCTCTTAGTATCAACAAGAGCAGCTGTCAGGAAACTCTGTTCCATTGCCGCTATGGAGGCATATTTAAGTTCACTCGTCATTTCACGGATCGTTTCCTGGATCAGATCGTCTGCTTCAGCCTTCATTTCATCAAACAACATGCGGCATCTGCCATCCAGATCCTTGCTCTTAACATGATTGTTCCATTTAACGTCCGCGAGTTTGTCGTTGTAGTGCTCTTCCGCAAAAACGGCAATATCTGAACGGAACTCGGTCTTCAGCCGCATCATGAAGGATTCTATTCTCTTCTTATTCGATTTGACAAAGACTTCTTTTCTCTTTTCCAAAAACGATCTTTTATCCGCAATGATCCTTCCATAAGAACTGTTTATCTCACTCTGCAGATCAAGCCCCGACAGTGTCTCGATCATGGGATTTGCGATTATATCGGCAAAGGTTTTGATCCTTATATATTTTCCCCTGACCTGCACCTGTTCGCAGATAACGGATTTTAAAACATCTATACGGCTTATATTTCTCCAGAACTCAGCCTGCGCCCGCACGCTTTCATCAGAAGATCTCTCGCATCTGACAGCCTCATATGCGGCCTTGAGATGTGTGGCCACGAACGGCACCGAAGTCCAATCCTGTCCATACGGCTCGGCAAACCTGCAAAACTGCTGCCTGATATCTTCTATACGGTCATAGTCAAAAGCACGGTTCATATCGCGTTCTATCAGCTTCATGCTCTTACCGGATTCAACGGACACCTTGATATTCATGATCACTATCACAGGCTTGCCGAATTCCCTGACCTGTCTGAAACAGTCAGCTTCAACAGCCTGTGGGGCATCATCAGTCAGAAGGAAGATAATAAGATCCGCGGTCTTAGCGGCATCAAATGCAAGACGTGTGTCTTCATCGCCCTCATATGCACCGATTCCCGGAACATCCGTTACGGACAGTCCGTTCCATTCGTACTTTCTAATATCCCTCGTTGTTCTCTGGGCTCCCATTCCGATAGCAGATCCGTCTCCCTCCGTCAGGACTTCCATCAAAGTCGATTTTCCGGCCATTGTCCTTCCGAAAAGCGTTATGGAAAACTTCTCTAGATTCTCACCTAAATATTCCAGATCTTCATTGAATGACACTCTCAGGTTATCTATAAATCTTTGTATCTCGGATAACTGGTTCTCCAGTGTCTCGTCTATTCCGATCACCTGGCATGGGGAAGCTTTATACTCTATGAATGTTTCCTTTATCTTATCTTCAGCAGAACAGAGGATTCCGTCCAAAACCCGCCTCTCATCCGAAGCCAGCGCATAACCGTTCTTTGCAGCCAGGCTGCATTCGGTCAATGCTTCTGAAAGATCTGTTTTGGTCATAAAAGATACCCCTGAAAACAAAACGATATTACAACAATTAATCAGATTATAGCATTTGAAAAGCACTCTCCCTGATCTATGCTTTCCTCACGACCTTCTTATACCTGTCTAACGGCAGGCCGAGCTGGTTTTCATACTTGTCAAAGACAGATACAACATTAACAGCAGTCTCACCATCATAGCCGTTAATGATCACCTGATCGCCTTCTTTGACCGAAGTGTCATCACAGAGGTAATCATAGCATCTTCCGCTGCCCTCAAAGACTACACGGACAAAGTGATATTTCTCGCCTTCGGGAATTATTTCCTTTTTTGAAGGAGCTGTGAATGTGTACCGTTCAGTGAAGATCTCACCGGCAAGTTCATCGCCGTAATAGAACTTCGTGGTGCCGTTCCAGTTGTATTCGTAGCTGTCGAAAATGATCTCATTTCCGCCGCCGGGAATACTGTAGGTGCTGTTTGCGGCAGTCTTGATCGAGATCTTGTCCCTAAGCTCACAGTAATCTGATCTAGGTATTGTTACCAGCATCAGAGGAGCCTTTTTCTCGTCACGGCGTTTAATGGGTGAAGCGGTAAGCTGAAGCGCTCCGTTCTTTAATTCACGGATCTTTATCCTGCATCTTCTGTGCTTGATCAGTGCCCAGTTAAGCCAGCCGGGATTTATGAAGTTTGTCTTCCGTCCTTTATCCGTGTATTCCTTCCTCACCTCTTCAAGAGCGCGCTGTACGCCGTTAAATACGACTGAATCGCCGTAATGATCTGCAACCTCTGTCCTTTTCCGGATGGCAAGATCTGCCTGAAGATAATAGAAATAAGCTGTCCCCAGATCCACATCCGCACCATAGCCGTATCTGAAGCAGTTGCCCATACGGAGCGCGGCATCTGCGAACTTACTCTCATAGTCCTCTTTAATAAACCGCTTGAAAGTCTGCTTATAAACACTCCAGTAAAGGTGGTTTGCCGTCTCGCCGTCTTTGACTACACCGTAACCGTGAGCAAACATATCCGCGAGCTTGTATGTGCTCTCAAAGTAAGTATATGCATGACCAATGCTGAAGTATTTGAATGCTTCTTCGTATTCCGGAACGCCGTTGTTGCAGCGGCCGTAATAGAAAATGTATCCGAGCGTGTTGGCAGCCGATGCATCGCCTGTCAACTGGTAGTATTCGATGAAAGCATCCCTTGCCTTGATCCAGTCGTTGGGATATATCTTTGTGCCGCAGTAATAGCAGTAACCCCTGCGCTGGATCGCCTTGGGTTCCTTCTTCTCGCACATAGCATCAAGGCATTGCTTGAAGAGCTTTTGTGTGGCACGGGATTCATTATCGATGGAGTCATCGTCGAACTGAAAGGCAACGGTCCTTAATACACTTGGCGGAAGCTGCTTTCTATTAGACTCCAGCCAGATTGTCAGTTCGTTCTTTATGTTTTTGATAACATCATTAGCCTGACCGTCAAAGCCGTCGAATGTCCAACGGAAATCATCCAGATCACGCCACAGAATATTCATGATATCCCGGTCAGTCACTTTGTCCCTGATCACTCCCCAGGGATCGTCAGTAAACGAGATCTCATCTTCATAAGTCAATATTGTCTCGACCCATTTACAGATATCGGCAAAAGACTTGTCTTCATATGCCGTGGCACCGCTCAGGATATCCTTAAGATTAATCTTATAGGGCTTCGGATCGTTATCAACGAACTGGGGCAGGATATTAGAACCGTCTGTAAGTTCCTCAAAAGACAGCTTACCCTTGATAAACTGTCCCAGCCTGGAAGCTTTTACGAAACGGTCTTCTATAATCCTGACCTGAGTCTTCCTGAAAGTCATCTGATCCGGGTCAAAATAGTCCTTGTCGTAGAATGAAAGCGTTACCTTTGTGCGTGTGGAATCGGTAACCATTCCGATCCTGCCGGATGCAATTACCATGCACGGTGTTCCATAATCAAAGTTAGCCATAATAACCTATCCTTTCAGTCTGGCCAGTTGCTTTGTGGCAAACTCAGAGCCTTTTTGGGATGCCTGCTGATACAGTCCTATTGCTTTTGCAATATTCATCGGCACGCCCAAACCGTTCTCATATAGATATCCCAGATTGCCTAAAGCTCTTGCCTGTCCCTTGTCAGCAGCCTTCTGATACCACTCCGCTGCTTTGGAGTAATTTTGCGCTATTCCTCTGCCGCTCTCATACATATAACCCAAATTACACTGGGCATTGGCATTTCCCTGATCAGCTGCCTTCTGATACCACTCAACGGCTAAGGACAGATTCTCAGGTACTCCATGTCCGAATTCATAAAGCAGGCCCAGACATAATTGAGCCCTTGCATATTTCCTGTCAGCAGCCTTCTGATACCACTCCGCTGCTTTGGAATAGTCCTGTGATATGCCCCTGCCTTTCTCATACATATAACCTAAACTGCATTGCGCATTAGGATATCCCTGCTCAGCTGACTTCCTATACCACTCTACAGCTAAGGACATATTCTCAGGCACACCCTGGCCGAATTCATACATCAATCCAAGATTTAATTGTGCTCTTGGATATCCCTGGTCAGCAGCCTTCTGATACAGTTCAACTGCCTTATAATAATCCTGTGAAACGCCCCTGCCTGTCTCATACATATAACCCAAATTACATTGAGCATTAGCATATCCCTGATCAGCTGATTTCTGATACCACTCTGCAGCTAAAGTCAGATTCTCAGGTACCCCGTGCCCGAATTCATACAGCAATCCAAGATTTAATTGAGCTCTTGGATATCCCTGATTAGCGGCCTTCTGATACCACTCCGCTGCTTTTGAATAATCCTGAGGTACGCCCCTGCCTTCCTCATACATATAACCCAGATTGCATTGAGCCCTGTCATATCCCTGTTCAGCAGCCTTTTGATACCACTCGACTGCCTTTGTAAAATTCTTTGGCACTCCGCTTCCATCCTCATACAAAAAACCCAGATTACATTGAGCAGTAGCATTTCCCAGATCAGCCGCCTTCTGATATAACTCTGCAGCCTTGGATATATCCTTCGCTACCCCATAACCGCATTCATAGAAATAACCCAGATTACAATAACCTCTTGCATATCCCAGATCTGCAGCCTTCTTAAATAATTCAGCTGCTCTTGAATAATCCTGTGGTACTCCCCTTCCAATCTCATACATATAGCCCAAATTGCATTGAGCTCTGGCATTGCCCTGGTCAGCAGCCTTCTGATACCACTCAGCCGCTTTTGAATAATCCTGTGGTATGCCCCTGCCTTTCTCATACATATAACCCAGATTGCATTGAGCTCTGTCAGATCCCAGTTCAGCAGCTTTTCGATATAACTCTACAGCCGTTGATAAGTTCTGTGATACTCCATCACCACTTTCATACAAATAACCCAAATTACAACAAGCTCTTGAATTTCCCTGATCTGCAGCCTTCTGATACCACTCCGCTGCTTTGGAATAGTCCTGTGATATGCCCCTGCCTTTCTCATACATATAAGCTAAATTACACTGAGCCGCTGAGTTTCCCTGAACAGCTGCCTTCCGATACAATTCAACAGCCATGGACAGATCCGCCGGTACTCCATGTCCGAATTCATACATATAACCCAAATTGCATTGGGCAGAAGCATGTCCCTGATCAGCTGCCTTTTGATACCACTCTATTGCTTTTGAGTAATCCTGTGGCACACCGCTGCCACTCTCATACAACGAACCTAAGTTGCTTTGTGCTTTTACATATCCCTGATCAGCTGCCTTCTGATACCACTCTGCCGCTTTCGAAAAATCCTGCGGTACACCCTGTCCATACTCATACATAACGCCCAAATTGAACTGAGACGTGATATGGCCCATATCAGCAGCCTTTTGATACAATTCAACTGCCTTTTCACTGTCCTTCGGCACACCATAGCCATTATCATAGAGGAAGCCCATATTGCAGTAAGCGCGTGCATTTCCATTGTCCGCGGCTATTTGATACCACTTCAAAGCTTCTGTATAACTCTGTGGTACGCCCATACCTTCATCATACATATAACCCAAATTACATTGAGCCTGTGCAAATCCCTGTTCAGCAGATTTCTGATACCATGCCACTGCTTCTGAATAATCCTGCGGTATGCCCTTGCCGCTCTCATACATAAAACCCAATTGACATTGAGCTGCCGGATTATGCATCTTGGCTGATTTGAAAATATAATCAAAGGCTGAAGGATAATCGCCTTCGCTATACAAGCTCATTCCCTTTTCGTAATATTCATCTGATTCAGATAATTCTTCATTCTTTACCAGAATGAGCTGCTCTCTGGGCTCGATCTCCAGCTCACCAAAATCCGAATAACTTTCAGAAGGTTTATTTGAAGCAGTATCAGGAACAACGGCTGATTCTTTATTCTTCTTTTTGTTCCTGATCAGTGATTCGATTACTTCAAGCTGGGCTATCAATTCCATCTCTTTTTGATGATCGTTACCGACCCTGCTAAGTTCATCAAGTATTTTTTGTCTGCGCTGTTCGAGTTCTTCTAAGTTCATCTGTACGAACCTCCGGTATTTATACTGTTTTATTTTTAATCCATCTTTTCCGTTTCCATATAGCAAACCCGTTCTGAAGACGGTCTTGGCTAAATCCTAACCTTTCAGCCTGGCTAACTGCTCTGAAGCGAACTCATATCCTTTAGCAGATGCCTCCTGATACAGTTCCAATGCTTTTGAAAAATTCTTCGGCACTCCCAGGCCGTTCTCATATAAATATCCCAGATTGCCTATAGCTTTTGCATAACCCTGATCAGCAGACTTCTGATACCACTCCGCCGCTTTTGAAAAGTTCTGCGGTGTACCGCTGCCACTCTCATACATATAACCTAAACTGCATTGAGCATTAGCAAATCCCTTGTCAGCTGACTTCCTAAACAACTCAAAAGCTAAGGATAAATTCTCAGGCACTCCAGCGCCTAATAAATACATCAAACCTAAATTATTCTGAGCACTTTCTTCTCCCTGGTCAGCAGCCTTCTGGTACCACTTCAATGCTTCTGTATAATTCTGTGGTACACCAATACCTTCATCATACATATATCCCAAATTGTATTGAGCTGTTACAAATCCCTGTTCAGCAGCTTTTTGATACCACTTCAATGCTTCTGTATAATTCTGCGGTACGCCCAAGCCATGCATATACAATACTCCCAAATTAGATTGAGCCATAGCATTTCCCTGTTTTGCTGCCTTCTGATATAACTCCGCTGCTTTTGAATGATCCTTTGGCACCCCCTTGCCATGCTCATACAATAAACCCAGGTTGCATTGAGCTACCGCATTTCCCATATCAGCAGCTTTTTGATATAACTCCGCCGCTTTGGAGTAATTTGGTGATACCCCGCAGCCGTACTCATACATATAACCCAAATTACAACAGGCTCTTGCTTCTCCCTGGTCAGCTGCCTTTTGATACCACTTCAAAGCTTCTGTGTAATTCTGTGGCACGCCGATACCTTCATCAAACATATAACCCAGATTGCTTTGAGCTCTCGCATTTCCCTGATCAGCCGCCTTCAGATACCACTCAGCCGCTTTCAAATTATCTTTCGGCACACCCTTGCCCTCTTCATACAACATGCCCAGGTTACATTGAGCTAACGCATGTCCCATATCAGCAGCTTTCTGATAAAACTCTGCTGCCCTTGAGTAATCCGGCGAAACCCCGTTGCCATGTTCATACATATAACCCAAATTGCAATAGGCTTTTGCATTTCCCTGTTCTGCAGCTCTCTGATACCATCTCAGAGCTTCTGAATAATCCTGCGGGACACCAATACCGTCGTCATAATCAATAGCCAGATTGCATTGAGCATTAGCATCTCCCTGTTCAGCAGCTTTTCGATACCACGTCACAGCTTCTGAATAATCCTGCTTTATGCCATTACCGTAATCATACATAAAACCCAATTGCAATTGAGCTGATGCATGATTCAGTTTGGCAGCTTCGTATATATAGCCAAAGGCTGAATGATAATCGCCTTCGTTATATAATCCCATACCCTTTTTATAACAATCATCTGCGTAAGCTCCATGAACGTCCTGCTCTTCAGGCTTGATCTCCGGAATACCGGGATTCGAAAAGCTTTCAGACGGTTTATTGGAAGCAACGGTTAATCCTTGGCTCCTCTTTTTGTTTCTTATCAATGAATCAATTACTTCAAGCTGAGCTGTCAGATTAAGCTCTTTTTGACGGTCACCAGAGGCCTTACTCAGTTCATCGAGTAATTTGTGTTTGCGTTGTTCGAGTTTTTCCAAGTCCATCTGTCTGAACCTCCGGTAAACACTGTTTTATTGTTCGTCCGTCTGTATCCACATAGCGGGACGCACACCGAGACTTCCGTTAATATCAAACCAGTCAACCCTTACACCCTCAGCATCGATCACGCCTGTATATCCATACAATCCCCAACCGACACAGGCTGCAAAACAGGATTTGCAGCCGGGTGACCTGAGCCACCACCGGGAATTGATATCTCTTGCTTTATCATCACTGAAAAATTCCTTTGCCTCATCGATACTTAAAAGGAAAACATTATCAGTCGTGCGGCTGCATCCGGGAGTATTAAAGCTTGGATTATCCTCATTGAGTATATTGCAGGGGATTATCTTCGACCTTTCACTTTGCGAAAAACGGTCGTTATAAAAATCATTGTTCAGCCATTCCCGGAGCGAACAGTCTTTCCAGGTAATATCCTCGCATTTATTATGGTACGGTCTGTTGCACAGCTTATATGAACTGATAACGAGGATCTTCTGATCCTGTATATCAAGAACTTTCCACCTGAGTTTCTCTCCTCTTATATCAGTGCCGAAGAGGACCTCGTCCCCTATTTCCGGATCAATGATCTTATATTCCGGCTGTTCTTCTATAACAGCAGCAGTCTCTTCCGTATGTTCTTCAGCAGGTGAATCTTCATCCGTTTCCGTATCTGCATCCGTATCTGCATCTGTATCTGTTTCCGACGGTTCTTCATCATCGGGTAATTCTTCAGCCTTTGCTTCATCCTGACTGCTCTCTTCTGTAACACTTTGCGCGTCAGGCTCAATCTCCGTCTCAACCTGTTCAGGAAGGCTCTCATCAGGATTATCCGGAGTGTCAGGATCATCCGGAGTGTCATCAGAAAAGAATGATGGATCTCCGGTCTTTATCTTTTTCTCGATCAATGCTTCATAAACTTCAATCTGACCTGCCAATTCCAGCTCTTTTTGAGGATCATCAACGATTTTATTAAGTTCATCAAGCAGTTTGCGCTTGCGCTGTTCGAGTTCTTCCAAAGTCATCCGTCTGCTCCCAAAGTGCTGATCAACCCGCACCCGTCACATTCATATACGTCAATCATTAAACACATCAGCAAGCTTTCTGTATGTGTCATAGATGCACTTAACGCTTTCTTCAAGCGTTAACCTTACGTCGTCCGGTATCTCAAGAATGGAGCATGCATCATCCAGGATCTTCTGTTCTTTCCCGTCAAACTGTGTATCGGCATATGCGACACCGAACAGTTCAAAATACATGATTTTCCTGCTCTTCAGGCTGCTTGATCTGATACTTCCCAGCTCAGCTCTGACATCTATTCCCTCAGGGCTTATCAATTCAAAATCAGCACCCATCTCTTCGCTGTATTGCTTCAGCACTGACTCTTCCTCCGGCGCATTGCCGTCAACCGATGCCAGTACGTTAGCTATATTCCAAAAAGTCTTCTTCTCTTCAAGAGACAACTCATTCAACAACATAATCATTCTCCTTTTCCAATAACCGTATGAACCTATTATACAACTTAAAATAATTAATATTAATGTACGGAGAAGGTGTTCTGCTTTGATTGTCATGAAAAAAGGACAACCTGCAAGACATTTTGCAAATACAAATATAGGAACTCAGTGTTGAAGTTAGGGTAAAATATCCGTATCAGCCAAAGGAGGATATGAATATGAGAACTATACGTCTCGGCAAGACAGGGATCACGGTCCCGCAGAACGCCTTTGGCGCGCTCCCTATCCAGAGGGTCAGCACAGAAGAGGCAGTGAGCCTTTTGAGAAACGCCTATGAAGGCGGAATGCGCTTTTTCGATACTGCGCGCGTGTATTCGGACAGCGAGGAAAAGGTCGGCAAAGCTTTCGAGGGCATGCGAGACAAGGTCTTCATATCTTCGAAAACCCAGGCCACGACTAAAGAGAAGTTTGAAGAGGACCTCAACACCACTCTTACAAATCTTAAGACCGATTACATCGATATCTACCAGCTCCATTGCGCCGCAAAATGCTATAACGAAGAAGACGATATATATAACTGCCTGGTTGAGGCAAAGAAACAGGGCAAGGTCAGGCACATCGGCATCACAGCCCACAAGATCGGTGTGGCCGAGGACATCGTCCGCAGCGGCCTTTATGAGACACTGCAGTTTCCTTTCTCCTATCTTGCGAGTGACCGTGACATCGCTCTCGTAAACAGCTGCAAAGAGCACGACATGGGTTTCATCGCGATGAAGGGGCTTTCAGGCGGTCTTCTTACAGATTCAAAAGCATGCATGGCATTCATGAGCCAGTATGACGCCCTGCCGATCTGGGGTATCCAGAAGCAGTCCGAACTCGATGAGTGGCTCTCATTCTTCAGCGATGATATAACCATGACTGATGAGCTGAAATCAGTGATCGAAAAGGACAGAAATGAACTTCTCGGAGACTTCTGCAGAGGCTGCGGATACTGCATGCCCTGCACGGCGGATATCATCATCAACCAATGCGCGAGAATGAGCCAGATGATAAGAAGGGCTCCGTCACAGAACTGGCTCACGGACTTCTGGCAGAAGGAGATGCTCAAGATAGATTCATGTGTGGAATGCGGTATCTGCATGACAAGATGCCCCTATGAACTGAACATCCCCGAACTTCTGAAGAAGAACCTGAAAGACTATAAAGAGATACTGGACGGGAAGCCGGTCTGATCCGTTGTGCAATTTTAGACCCAAATCTGCGGCCAAAGTTGCATAAAAAGCCGTTTTTATGCAATTCCACTTGGTTTTTCAAGGCCATAATTGCATACCCTATTTTCCCACGGAAAATGTATACTTAAAAAGACATTGGGGTTGATACTGTCATATGAACACAGTATCGGAAAGGAATAAAACATGAATTCATTCTCTGAGAAACTCATCGGAAATGTCAGCAAGGTCATCGTCGGAAAAGACAGGCAGATCGAACTTCTGCTCGTGTCCCTCCTCGTGGGCGGCCACGTACTGCTCGAGGATGTTCCGGGCACCGGCAAGACTAAGACCGCGAAGGCCCTGGCACAGTCACTCGATCTTGATTTCAAGCGCGTGCAGTTCACGATAGACCTCCTTCCTTCGGACCTGACAGGTATCAACTTTTTCGACCGCGAGGCAAACGCGTTCGTATTCCGCAAAGGTCCTCTCTTCACAAATATCCTTCTTGCGGACGAGATCAACCGCGCCACCGCAAGGACCCAATCGAGCCTTCTCGAGTGCATGGAGGAAAAGCAGGTTACCGTTGACGGCGATACGAGAAAACTCGATCTGCCGTTCCTCGTTATTGCCACGCAGAACCCTGTCGAATCACAGGGAACTTTCCCTCTGCCGGAGGCGCAGCTCGACCGTTTCCTCATGATGCTCAAGATGGACTATCCCACACACGATGAGAGCATTCAGATATTGAAGAGATTTGCGACTGAAGACCCGCTCGACACACTTGCTCCGGTTACCACCAAAGACGAGCTCTCGTCCATGCAGAACCAGGCAAAAAAAGTCTACGTATCTGATCTTCTCTACGATTATGCGGCAAGGATCGTAGAAGCCACAAGGGAATCCTCCGACATTGCCGTCGGCGCAAGTCCCCGCGCGCTCCTCGCGTTCGTATCCGCAGCAAAAGCTCTGGCATTCGTCCGCGGACGTGACAACTGCATTCCTGATGATTTTAAGGAACTCGCCGTGCCGGTCCTCGCGCACCGTCTGACCATCCGTTCCGGCGGCACCATATCCAAGAGCGGCAAGTTCATCTCCAAACGCGATATGGCAGCTGACCTTATCACGAATATACTTAACAGCGTGACATGTCCCACCGAGGACTTCGGCAGAAAATAATAAAGTTCTGATATGGAAATCTTCGTTCTCATCGGAATACTCTTTGCGATATTCGTAGTGGAGATCATCTACTACCGTTTACACGCGCTTGATAATCTTCATCTGAAGGTCGACTTCTCGAAAAATGTCGCACACTACGGTGAGGATATTGAGCTCATTGAGGTTGCCGAGAACAGGAAACGCCTCCCTCTGCCGTTCATCATCCTCAAATTCGAAGCTCCCCGCGAACTCAGATTCTATGACATGATGAACACCTCCACATCGGACCTTCTCTACCGCGAGGACATGCTCACCATGAAGGCATTTTCAAAGCACACGCGCCGGATAAAGGCACAGTGCACCAAGCGCGGTTATTATGTGTTCCCGAGAGTGGGCATTACAACCTCAGACCTGCTTCTGACTGAACGTTTCACCAGAGATTTCCCCAATGACTCACACCTCGTGGTACTTCCTGAGATCCTTAATACCGACCTTACAAGGATGCTGATGTCTGTCACTTTAAGTGAACTTCAGTGCCGGAGAACACTCCTTACTGATCCCTTCACGCTCGCAGGCATCCGAGAATATGGTCCAAATGATCCGATGAAGAGCATCAACTGGAAAGCAAGCGCTAAGACCGGCGAACTCATGGTCAACCAAAATGCCTCCACATGCACTCAAAAGGTCCACATCTTTGTAAACCTGGATTTCTACAACCAGAAACGTTCCGTTTCGCTGCTCGAAAAATCGATCAGTCTCACATATACATATCTGATAGAACTCGCTGAACTCGGAATACCTGCTTCGGTCTTTACGAACGGCATCGACGTTATCACCGATTCACCCGTGATATCAGAGACTGATCTCGGCTCGGCAACTCTCGATGAACGCGCTGTCATGCTTGCAAGGATAGACCTGAAAAAGCAGACAGTTCCTTTCGCGGAGACACTCGAAAAATACATTCCTGCCACAGACAGCGATGACTTCATCCTTCTGATCTCACCGCAGTTCAACGGAAGTTTCCGTTCCGTTCTGACAGACATAAAAGCGCGCCGCCCTTCACTTCAGTGGCTGATGCCGTGCTACAGGACAACTCCTGACGCGGATCCGGAGCCTTCTGTCGCAGACTCTTACATAAGGTGGGAGGTGATCGGAAATGACTGATATCCGTGACATCAATTCCACCAGCCATTCAAGATCTGACAGAGAAGGCAACGTTGTTTATACCGTCCGTGACAGTCTCATTGCCGAAACACTTTTCTCGATCATAATGGGGATCACGCTGCTGTCGCTCCTGATGATAGTCAAAAGCTATGTTGAACTGATAGATGTCAGCATGTACGCGGCATTTTCAACTTTGATCGTTTCGGTGCTTCACACTTTTGTTAGAAGACTGAGGATCAATTCACAGTTTTTGATATTCCTTCTGCATATCGCGGTATCCGCAGCTTTCTTCTTCATTGCGGTCAACATTCCCGTTCTTCAGTTCGGAAGCAGCCTTGCAAACCGGTTATATCTGGCCGCAATACTGGTAGCCATGACACTATTCTCGGTATTCCACCGCCTGAAGCCGACATTCACGGCAGCAGATTCGGAGTTCATTGTCTTCCCCGCGATCATCCACGTTATATTCTATATTCTCTATGCCGTGGCAGGACGTGATGACTTTGCCCGGAACCTGATAATACATGCGATCATAATGGCGATACTCTTTATCATCACACGGCAGATTGCGGTTTTCGACGCCAAATACTATCATTCGATCCATAAGACAAATAAGCCTTCTGCGCTCCTGAAAAAGCAGAACAACAAGACGATCGCAGGACTTATCATCGTCATTGCAGTATCTCTGGGCGTGCTTGCGGTCATCCCTGTCGAAACGCTCTCGAAGATCCTCGTTGCAGGGATCCGCGCATTTACATTATGGATCTTCTCCTTTATCACACTGCCGGAAACCGAATATGAGCTCGACTTAAACGATCCCCTGGAGGAAGTCAACAGTATGGGACCCCTGGGACCCGAAGGAGAGTACAATCCCTGGATCGACATTGCCGGAACGGTTCTGGCCGTCATCTGCCTCATCGTTGTTATCTGCCTTATCCTTAATGCGCTCCGCATCCTTATTCAAAATGCTCCTAAGTACAGCGATAAAAAGGAGACTGAAGGAGAAGCCAATCTCATTGATACGGTGGAAGACATCAAACCTGATATCAAGCCTCTCATCACAAGAGGTCCGGACTTCGGTACCGGCTACGAGAAACATGTCCGTAAGCAGTTTTATAACAAGACACGCCGCGCGATGAAGAAAGGCCTGCCCGTCTCGGAAGCTTCCACTCCCGGACAGATCAGGTCAGTTCTTCAGGCTAACGGCGATAATGATATCGCACCCCTCATAGAGGAATATGAGAAGGTACGGTACGGCAAATGATCAGTCAGCGTTCTTGAGTGCCACATCCATAGGGATCTTCCTGATCCTGAAGAAGTCTATCACCGACACGAATGCATATCCGATGAGCAGATAGAGCACTGACAGCACCATCGACAAAGGACTCATATAGAAGGCAAAATAACCGTCCATCTGCATAAGGAACGCATGGAAGATCCAGATCATCATGAAATAGCCGACAGCGAGACTGATCACGGTAAATACCGTTACCACGATGGCGGTGGGGATTATGTATAGTGATCCAATCTCTCCGTTCTTGAATCCTAGGATCTTGACCATGGAGATCGAATGCTCATTACGTTCAATAATGATCTTAGCAAGCAGATAGATAAGAGCTGCGGCAAGGACGATCATCGCATACTTGAATATATTCATGAATTCACCGACAGAGTGCATCAGCTGTGTTGTGACCTTTGAGATGTCTTCAGCGGTAATGACTGTCGCAATGTCCTGAGCGTCGATGTCTGTAATCTCGTTTCTGGAGAAGTATCCAGAGAACTCTTCGTCCTTCTTATCGAATGTTTTGTTAAAGCTTTCATTGTCCATGAATACGGCAATGCCGCCTTCATAATCTACGATACCATCGACAGTGAATTCATATGACTTATTCTCGTATTCCTCATGAAGCGTAATAACATCACCATTCTTGATGTAGAACTTGTTTCCGAAAGCGCTAGAGATGTATACATGACCTTCAGAAATATCCGAAGCAAGATCAACATATGCACTGCCCTCAGAAATGCCGTATACGGTTACGCCTTCGTCGCCGCCGCTTCCCATGCCTTCACGCATTGAAGACTTCTCTTTGGGATACAGGAGGTTTATGCAGCTGAATCTCTCAGCGCTTTCCTCATCAGTAACGATCACGTTTCCGTCTTCGTCCTTATATCCCATGAGCATGTACTGGTATTCAGCGAACACCATTTCAGGCGCCCTCTCGCCGTAGTTTTCGAGAGAATCGACAATACCGAATCCGAAGCAGAGCATCAGTTCTGAAAGGATAACACCGAAGATCAGGACAGCGTAGTTCGGCATGTTCTGGAACAAAACTCTTAATCTGAAGCGGCCAAGGAATGACCAGGCAGGAAGTCTTCTGGCCTTTGTGTGCTTTGATTTTGCAAGGTCGTGTCTTAAGAATTTCAGAGGGCTCAGCTGGAGCTTCTTCACGATTACGAAAAGATTGATGAGGAACATCAAGAGCAACGGAATTACTGTCGTCTTGACGAGCGCTGAAGGGCTCCATACGACTTCCGGAGTGGGAAGGCTGTATGTGTTGAAATAGATCTTAACAGCCGCATCACGGAAGACTGTATATCCGAGAGCATTACCGATCGCAGCGCCTGCCAGAGTTACGATAACGGGCATGGACATGTAGTGAACGATGAGTTCGCCCTTGCTGTATCCTGATGCACGCAGCGTTCCGATAACAGACGCTTCCTTATCGATCGTATTGCTGATCGTGATTGCGAATATAAATGCGATAACGGCGATCAAAATATAGCAGAAAATACCCGTTCCTGTAGAGTCGCCTTCAATGTCTGAAGGAGCGAAATTTCTCGCCTGGCTCATATATACCGGGAGATAATCTTTGATCTCGTTATCGTCAACAAGAGTCTGCGTGATAAGAGCTTTAAGAAATCTTTCCGAATAGTCCGCCTGTGCAACTTTGTCTTCAGGCTTTACCTCGTACAGGAACGAATAGTTGTAGTGAAGTCTTGAAGTAAGTTCATTGAACGCTTCAGGTGTAAGCATCGCAACGTCGAATCCGAATGCATCGAACATAAGGTCCGTATTTGATTCGTGCATCGTAAGATAGTTGACGTAAGAAAGAAATCCTACAACCTCAAATTTCTTACCGCCTACGGTGATCTTATCGCCTAACTTAATACCGACAGTATCGGCGTGGTTTCTGTCAATTGCGATCTCGTTCTTGTTCTCAGGCGCGCGGCCTTCAACGAACGATGCAAGATCGATCTCAGAATCACTCTTGAAGATCCTTACTGTAGCATCTTCAACACCGTCATTATTATTGTCTTCTGACTCGTTGCGGTAAAAGTGTTCATATATCGTAACCTTTACGGGCTTGAAGTTATCGTCGTTGAGTTTGTATTCTTCAGCGATGTCGTTCCACTCTTCGTCGACCGCTTCGATAACAGCATCGTGAGCTTCAGCGTATGCTTCATCTACAGCTTCTTTGAACTCATCTGAGTTGCGTGCTTCTTCAAAAGCCTCATCAAAGTTTTCTTCGATCGCTGCATCAACGTAGCTCTGGATCATGTCTTCGTCAGTTATACCCATTGCCACGCACTGTGCGCGGACACCGTCTTCGATTGCTTTTGTGACCTGCTCATTAAGTTCTTCTTCGATCGCATCGGCGACTTCCTTATCGGCTTCCTCCATGCCTTTGTCAATGAAATACTGCCTTACGTCAGCCTTTTCGCCGGTGCTGATATTCTCGAGAAGTTCAGGCGAAGCGCGGTGCGAAAGCTCGAAGGAACCATCCTCAAGATTAAGCTCTGTCCTTCCTGATTCAATTGCGGAGACCATGCTCTCACGGCCGACATACATGCCGGAGATGACACCGATCATGCCCACCATGAATAGAATGATAACGAGATATTTGTGCCAGTCAGAATCGAGTTCTTTTGGAATTCGCTTTATCAACGGATTTCTCATAAGACCCTCCTCCTTACCACTCGAGCTCGGAAGCCGGAATCTTGTTGCTGTTTATGTCGTTATGACGGACGACACCATCTCTTAACTTGATGACGTGATCTGCCATATACTTGATCGCTTCATTGTGGGTAACCATTATTACCGTGCTGCCGTACTTGCTGTTGCAGTCTTCAATCAGGGCGAGTATCTCTTTGCTCGTCTTATAATCGAGAGCACCCGTAGGCTCGTCACACATTAAAATGTCCGGATTCTTGACAACAGCTCTTCCGATCGAGACTCTCTGCTGCTGTCCTCCGGACAACTGATTGGGATATTTGTATTTGTGATCCTGAAGTCCTAATGTGGTTATAACTTCCTCAACATCGAGCGGCTTGTCCGAGAGATATGCACCGACTTCGATATTCTCTTTAACATTAAGATTCGGGATAAGGTTATACATCTGGAAGACGTAACCCAAGTGCTTTCTTCTGTACACTGTAAGCTGTTTCTCATCCATGTCCTCAAGCTTGTCGCCGTTGATGCTGACAAAGCCCGAGTCCGGCGTGTCGATGCCTCCTATGATGTTCAGAAGCGTTGATTTTCCTGATCCGGAAGGTCCCAGAAGCACGCAGAACTCACCCTTTCTGACAGTGAAGTTCATTCCCCTTAGAACATCCTGTTTTGCCTCGCCCGTGCCGAAACTCTTCTTCAGATCTTTGATCTCTAAGAAATTCTCCTTCATTTTTTTGTTCTCCTGACTTTATACATCTTGAATTCCCTAAAGCCTTTAAACAAAAAAAGACCCAAGCACAGCGGAACTATACTTGGGTTATTTATCTCGGATCTATAACGTCATGTATAGTTTAGCTATACATGAGTCTCGCAATTTAAAACAAGCCAGGCACGAGGCCAGGATGTTGACTTGCTACGCCAAAGCGCTTGCTACTCCCTCATGGGAATCACGATGGGAGTTTAGCATACGGCAAAGTCAGTGTCAACGATTGAAAAAAACTTTACTTGCTTCGGTCCTCACAGTATCCGCAGTCCTGGCACATACAGATATTCTCGACTCTGTTAAAGCTTACCGCCGTGGATTGACACTTGGGGCAAACTTCAAACGGCTTTACGAATTTATCCTCAGTCGTCGCTTTATTAAGGTTATCGAAAATCGAATTCAAAACCATTTTGGATTTAACTGCGGGCTTATAGTCAACTCCTGTGGGATAACGCGGGCTTGTGCCTCCGGAAACTCCTTCAAGTTGATCCATATTTAATTCGTTGATATTTTCATTATCTTTCATGGTCTTATCCTCTATTCTCTTATTCTGGCAAAACGCTTTGTACTAATATTATACTCAATTCCCCAGTCTGAATTCTTTCATATCTTCAAGTCTCAAAAGCACAGGGGATCTTCCGAATCCGGCACCGACATCGATATCGATCCATGTATCCGTCTTTACTATCTTTCCGTCATATTCATCACCGTAATAAAACGTGGGCGTGTGTCCGAATATCGTCATAACATCGGGGAAATACTTATCCGTGAGCTCGGGATTCGTCCAGAGAAGATCATCATCAGAATACTTACTTATTCTTTTCGCAGGATCAAAATTGCCTAGACCGGAGTGAACGAACAGGAAGTCTTTGCCGTCCACACATGCAGTCAGATATAAAGGCGTATCAAACAGATAATCGAGGATATCCTGCTGAAGGTCCTTGGAGATCTTATGCATCGCTTTAAGCGTCACTTCCCCGCCGTCCGAATAATATCTGTTCAGGATATCAATCTTCACAGCATCGAGAGAATCAATGCTGTCCTCGGTCAGTTCGTTAAAAACAAAAGAGCTCGCAAGGAGCATGGCTTCGTGATTGCCACGGATAAGCTCGGCATTTTCCTGATACAGGAGCCATTCCAGAGTCGCCACACCGCCGTCGCCGTTCCTGTCAATTACATCGCCGAGAATATAGAGATAGTCACCCTTGCCAAAGCCTGCCCCGGCCAGCAGTTCCAGAAACTTTTCATGTGGATATCCGTGAAGATCAGAAATAACGTAATTCATATAAACTCAACGCACTATCTGCTGCTCGTCCTCATAGATCAGGACGTTCTTTCCGTTCTGTTTACCGTAATACATTCTAGCGTCCGCAACCTTGATAATGTCCTCCGGCGTTTTGAATTTTGCTTTGTTAACCGCTAGACCGATGGTAACGGTTATCGGTATCTGTTTGCTGAAAAAGACCGTCGGCTCAGTTTCAACACAATCTCTGAGCTTTTCTATTCTTGCTCTGGATTTTTCAAGATCAGTATCCTTCATGAGGATTACTATCTCCTCTCCGCCCCATCTGCAGATCTCGCATCCCTGCATCTCCCTCTTTATAAGGAGCGTGACATGCTTCAGCACCTCATCGCCGGCATCATGTCCGTAGGTATCATTTACTTTCTTGAAATTATCCAGATCGCAGAACGCAACGCAGAAATGATCGTGCCTGTTATCCTTCATAAGCGATTCCACCACAGGCAGGAAACCGCGGCGGTTCAATAGACTTGTCAGAGCATCTTCCTGAGCGTCAGCAGACAGCTTTCTGTTCCTCTGTTCAAGGCTCGTAACCTCGTTCTCGCTCGAATAGATGTAGATCGCGTTATAGAACATTATCGCGAATACCATCGCGAACGCCGAGAATATCACCAGAATGGTTTTTACCACGGGTGCCACGGGATATACCGGCGGCAGATCCGAGAAGCAGACATACAGGACTGCGAATGTCACAAAATCCAAAAAGAGCATCAGAGCAACGCCCCGTCTCTCAGGTCCTTTAAACAGATGGCTTCCGAAATAGATGATTATCGGAATGATCGAGAAAAGGAAGAAAAAAGTACCGCAGCGCAGTCCCACATAATAAGTGGATACGACCGCATAAATGGTAACTTCAAGAATAATGCTCGCATAGACCGCCAGGATATGTCTTGTCTTGCACAGGAAGAAACACGTGATATAAACAGCAACGCTTATCAGGTTGTAGGTTACCAGCGGCATTATTTCGGAAATCAGGAAAATAACGAACAGCAGCGCATGCACGAAGCACATGACTACGACCGTAAACTCAAACGCGTTACGGACGAGCAGCTGCATCGTTCTGCCCAAAAAGGTTGAATTGACGTTTTCAGTCAGCTTTTGGTTGGTTGCCTGTTCCATGCTCTGATATGTTCCTTAGCTTTCGCATATCCCGATTTATGATTCTAAATTATATTTTCTAATTATGCGGACTTATACCCTGAACAGTAAAAAGTAACAAATAGTTTACCAAAAGGACAACAGTTATATGTATTTGACACTTTGACTTGCCGTTCAGTTTCCTTGCCCGCAGTCTGCAATAAAGGTATCATTGCTTATAGAGAACAACGGAAGTGTAATCAGTAACCAATCATGTTTGACCCCAAGACAAACCGCTATCCCTATCCTGAGATAACCGACAGGCATTATCTTGTGATCCGTAAGGACCGCGGGTTTGTATTCGACACTTCATATCCTTATATCGACAGAACAAAATGGTTCCGCTTCAGACAGAGTCTTGTCAGACTGGTCCTTAACGTTATCGTGTTCCCTCTTACATCCGTCCGTCTGGGACTTAAGGTCGAAGGCCGCGAAAATATAAAGAAATACAGATCCGAACTTGAGAACGGCGCGATCTCAGTCTGCAATCATGTTCACATGTGGGATTATCTCGCGGTCATGAAAACCATACGTCCGTTCAGACCCAATCTGCTTTCCTGGGCAAAGAATATCAACGGTGAGAACGACACGCTCATAAGGCTTGTCGGCGGCATTCCCATACCTGAGGACAGTGTTGCGGCACAGAAAGTGTTTCTGAAAGAGATCGGCAATCTTTTGAACGATCACGGCTGGCTTCACATCTATGCCGAAGGCAGCATGTGGGAATACTACATGCCTATCCGTCCATTCAAACGCGGTGCTGCGCTGATCGCGGTCACCAACAACAAACCAATCCTGCCAATGGGCTTCTCATACCGTGAACCGGGTCCGATACGCAGGAAGTTATTCCGTCAGACAGCGTTGTTCACTCTGCATATCGGCGAGCCTCTATATCCGGATATGAGCCTCAGGCCCAAAGAGCGTGAGAAAGATCTCACTGTGCGGGCGCATAACGCAGTATGTTCTCTTGCCGGTATCGATCCCGCGGAAAATATTTACGAACCGGAATTCAACGATTCAAGACGCATCGATTACTACACGGATACCTACGGGGTAGGATACAAGGGCTCAAGGTAATATCCGTTCATTAGGACCTTTTATAGAGTTCTGATCATTACCCTCAGGAAAAGCCTGATCCGGCTCACCATTCACTGTCATCGTTAAGATAACCGATCCCGTAATCGATCATATCCCTTACCTGCTCGTTAGTCTTATTGCCGCCTTTCTTGCGGTTGCAGCGCCAGCACAGACATTGGAGATTGTCGATGTCACGTCCCGTTCCGCCCTGCGATACGGATCTGATGTGATCCGCTTCGAGCAAAAGATAATCGCCTAACCCTTCACAGAAACTGTCCAGATAATCCCTCGAGATACCGCAGATCTGGCATGTGTAATTATCACGCTCGAATACTTCATTCTTAACAGACGGCCTTATCCTCCGCCTGCGTGCAACTTCCCTGTTCGCCTGTTCCTGTCTGCGTATGCGGCTCTGCTGGTTCTTATAAAGAATGGTAACTGCCAGTAAAACGACCAGAACAACGGCCAGGATAATTACCAGGACCGGAACCAGAAATGACGGGGCAGAGCCTGTTCCCTCACCGGTCAGTCCGGAAAAGAAGGCTCCGCCCGTTATGCCTAAAACATCACTGCAAGAAAACATCTGCTATTGCTCAGTCTCCTTAATAATCAGCGTCCTCGATATCATCGAGCTCATCATATTCTTCCTCGAGCTCTTCTTCGCGCCACTTCTTCTCGCGCGCCTTGATCTTCTCGTCGGAATTAGAACCGAATAATAAAAAACACATAATCGATACCTCCGTTATACATCGTGAAAACCGACCTTCCGCTTCCGTTGAGTAAATAGTAACAGAAAGATAGAGTGAATAAATGGACTGAAGCGGCTTGAAGACACCGGTTGTTTTTGTTTACCGTGTTTCCGACTTTTCGAGCCTGAAAATACGGAAGAAAAGTCGGATTTTCAGATATCCGACTATTTGTCCGGATTTTTAAAGCAAAACAGTCGGAGAAAATGTCGGATGTAAAGTGAAAGATAAATTGCTGTCATTTGGAAAGCTATTAACCCGGTATCTCAAATCCCGCAACATCGCTCGGGCCTCTGGAGACTATGGTATAAGGGATGCCGTTTTCGCCGAGCAGGGAAAGGAACTTCTCCACAACTGAATCTTCAGCAAATCTCTGTTGGATGGAAAGTGATATATTTCCGCCTGCGGCGCCGAGGATGATCATCAGGCCGAATGTGCACGGCGGATGTGTCCAGAATTCCTTCATGTATTTTCCGATAGAAGGGTATTTCCACTTTCCGGGATAGCTTACGAGATAAGTGATAAAACCTTCGCCACCGTTGAACATCGCGGTAAATATATCTTTCCTGGAAGACAGTGAAGGATTATCTTTAAGGACCGACTTCACGACTGTGGCATTTACTTTAAGCCCCGGGACCACCGCTTCTTCCCTGCTCTGCACGAAGGTCTTTCCGCGGTATACGGTGCCCTGCTTTTCGAGAGGCATGGAACCGATCACGGAAGAATAATTGAAAATGGACATGCCGAGGCAGTTATGGCTTGTCGGGACGGCACCGACCATAGGTCTGGCATTAATTACGTAAGAGCTTATGATGGGCTTTGCATGGCCGGGATAAAGAGAATCGATCGCTTTTCCCATGAGGATCTCGGTCATGGTTCCCGGAGTCGAATCGTTGGACCGTACAAATTCAACAAAGGCATCTTCAGGGATACTGACATCCCAGATAACGGGCGGAGCGGAAGTAAGTCCGCCGTCTGTCTCCAGTGTAAATGCGGGAGTATAAGACACATCCGGGACCGGTACGGGATCCATCTTATCCTGCGGATCTTCCGTCTCGGCATCAGTGCCGGAAGACTCAAGTTCTTCTATCTCATCTATTCCGTAGACCTCTCTGCAGTAATTGTAAAGAATGACCGCAAGCACTCTGTACATTCCGGTGCCGTCCGTTATCCCATGGAAGAAATCCAGAAATAAGACATCGCCAAGATAAGACACTGCCCACACATGGTAATTCGAAGAAGCTGAATTCAGCACGGCTTTGGAATCACCCTCAAGAACAACAACAGGAAGCGGATTATCCTCGTATTCATATGAATCACCGGTACATACAAGACGTCCCGAGAAATACGGAAAACGCTTTGATGCCGCGGCCACGGCAGAGGACAGTACGGCACCGTCTATCTCACCTTCAAGTCTTACCCTGAAGCGCACGGTATAGTCAACGCCGGCTCCGACCGCGCCGTAAACATGCATCGTATCTCCGGTTGTGATCCTCATAATGCAGTCCTCCTTTTACTCCTAAAGGGTCCTTGTAATGTCCTCCGCGAAATGCGACGCGGACAGATAAACCTTCTTATAAAGCCCGTCCCTGTTGATCCTGCTGACCCATTCGTCGGGCGTATAGTCTCCTCCGGCAGTCAGCACTTTTCCCCCTGTCTCGTCCACATGAGTAAACATTAAAGAAGGCTCAAATAACGATCCTGCGGAATCCCTGATCACATATTCATTGAACTCATCTTCATCCCCGTGTGGCGCGAACCTCAAAGAGCCCTGCCACTCATTTCGTATATTGGTCTCGTCGGCAAACACCCTACCCTGCGCAAGAAAAATTTCTTCATAAGGAAACCTGCCCGCACCGTGCTTCGTGACATAAGTCCTCGTCACGTAAACCGCCTCGCAGGGCTCACTGATGCCAAGCCGCTTGAGCATCGCATCAGGATTCGTAAGACCGGTTCTCGATGATGTAAGATTCGGTGCAAAAGCCTTATTCTCTTCGTCCAGGATAAGCCCCTGCGCGCCCTCGAAAACAACATCGTCGTAACTCCTGATAATGCCCTCATCAACAATGGTAATAAGCTCGCTGTTGCGGCACATCTGTTCGCAGTAGTTGTACAGAACATTTAGATCAAGGATCATCTCGCCGTATTCATGCATGTCAGAAGGCTCCAGATCCAACGCGGCGAGCCTTTCCGGAAGATACTCTTTGCGGATGAGTTGAAGCTTATTACAGAACGCCTCAGCGCCGCCTGAGACGATGTCGTAAGGCGTTATCCTGAAGTCAGGAATCAGCGATCTTCTCTTCGCCTCATCGATGCCCATGCCGCAGCTGCCGTGACGGTCTTTGCCGCGTCTGGTCTCAAGGGACATGTTGATAAGAATGTCATCGATGTATGTCAGGGGACAATCGGGCACAGAGAAGATTTTCGGGAGCTTGGGACTGAGAGCACTCAGTGATTCCCACTCATCGGAAAGCTTATAAAGATCCGGCATGAAGGTCGGCGCCCACAGAGTATCCGCGCCCCTGAAAGAGCCGGAAGAGATCTCGTGGAAGATGAATCTCTTCCCCAAAGCCTCCACCGTGTGCCCGGCCTGCGCGCCGCCGTTATGGCGGACGACTATGCAGGAGCGGGACTCTCTTTCCGAAAGCATCGCAAGATAGTCCGTTGCAAGACCTTTTCCTTCGTCGCCGAAATTCTTACCTACAACAGCTTTTATAGCCATATGATACGGACCGATCAGATGAGATTATCAGACCCTGATGTACGCCAGAGCTTCGCCTATGCCTTCTCTGGTATTAGCCGGCCACTGGTTCAGGATCTCGTTTCTGTCCTGACCGTTTACAAGCTGCATGATGGAGATGATGACCATATAGAGATTCTTGACATTTCTTTCATCAACAATGGCCGTACCGTTGGGAAGAAGCTCAAGCCATGTATCGAGTACATCTTTTCTTAAAGGCTTTGTGATGATGTGGAATACATGGTACTTTTCCTGTGCCATCGCAAGAGTCTCTTCAGATGTCAGACGTGATTTGTCTATCCTATCGCCGAAGATCATATCAAAGAAATAATCATTGATCGGTTCCTTGATCGTATCGTCACCGATCGTGAAGAGGAAACCCTTCTTGCCTCTCTTCTCCCATGAATCAATGCTCGTATGCTTAGCTGCAAAGTACCAGATCAGGGGATCGCCGCTGTCGCCCCTGCCCATTAAAGGAATCCAGAGATCAAGGAGCTGTTCAACGATCTTGATATCAGCCTCGAACTGGGTGACCTGGAGCGCTCCGACGTCACCTGCATTACCGATGGCCGCGCACATGACATGCGGATTGGTAACGGGGTTTTTATCATAGATTTCAGTAAGTGTCTTATTCAGTGAATTCTGTGCGATCTCCTGGGCGAGATAACCCATGGATCCGGTATCGTCGAATCCGATGATGATCGGTGTTGATTCCGGTGAATCAGCACTGTCTCTTGATTCCCTCACGTTGATGTTCTTGGGATCGTACTTCGGATCAACCTTCTTGTTCTTGAAGATATCGTTGACATTTGAAGAAGAATTGATGCCTCTGCTGTTCCTGAGCTTGTCCCAATCCTTTGATCTGTAACTGCCGTAACCCATGTTGTCTCCTTTCGTCAGAAACTGATTGTATTGTTGTCTGTTTTTTTGATCTCAATAAATGATAATGATCTTGCGATCTTCTCGGCGATATCCTGATCCATTCCCTGAAGCACCTGATTGTGCGTCATGCCGCCGTTTACGAGCATGACCGCAACTATAAGATTTGACAGGAGCGATATGTCTTTCTTGTTGATCGGTGCTGACCTTCCGGGCAGGAGATCATTCCAGTAGCGGAAGACTTCCCTGTCGCTTGCGGTGTCATTCTCGATATAGAGATGGAAGATATCGTACTTCTGGCTTGCTTCCCTGATGAGCTCTTCGTTGGAGAGCGTATAAGGAATATCGTCACCGAATGCTTTGGATATCTCATTCTTTGAGAGGTCCGCGTGGCACTTGTCATCGCCTATCGAAAATAGTATTCCCTTCTCGTGCCTCTTCTCATTACAGTCAGTCGATGTATGCCTTGAAGCGAAATACCAGAGAAGGTTATAGGACTCGCCCCCGTTGCCGCCGCCCCCGCCTTCGAGGCAGAGTGACATCAGCTGTCTGACCATCCTGATATCGGATTCAAACTGCGTTACCTGCAGAGGATAGTTATCGCTCTTGACGTCGCCGACTGCAGCGCAGAGCACCTGCGGATCTCTTACCGCCTTATTGCTGAGAATAGTAGTGATCAGTTTATTCAGCGAATTCGTGGCGATCTCTTTTGCAAGATAACCCATGGAAGCCGTGACATCAAAACCGATTATCACCGGTGTGGATTTGGGTGAATCGGGGTTGTCCCTGCTCTCTCTTGTCTTTATGAGATTGCTGCGGACAGAAGTGCTCGCGGCCTTGCTGTCAAAGATCTGAACGGCCGTGCTGTCACCTGACAGCTTCCTGCTGCTTCGAAGAGCGATCCAGTCTGTGGCGCGATAACTCCCCCGTCCCATCAGTTGCCGTCCTGCTTTCCGTAGATGTCGGAATCTTCTTTATCCATCTTTATGAATTTCCGCTCGCCGAATGCCTTAATGAGCATCTCATCCCAGTAAGCAAAATCCTCGTACGCATCTATCCTCGGGCTTGAATTGATAAAGTCCAGAAGGGCCTGCGGTGTATCAGGTGTCACTTCCTCTGTCTCGAGCAGAGCCTTCGCGGTCTTGCGGAGACCCGTAAGATTAGCTGAAGAAGACAGCCCGCTCATATTGTTTTTCTCAACGCTCCACCAGTTGCAGTAGAGACATGCGGTATGATTGTTCGGATTGATATATACTGTATCAACATCGATCTCGGGGTGTACAAGTCCGTTGAACTCAAGGACACAGCAGAGGTTCTCGAGCCTGCTGATTATCCATGCGATATGCCTTCCTCCGAGCTTACCGAAAAGCCTTAACGGATACTCTTCCTCACGCTTGTTGATGACTAGAAGAGAGGTTCCGTCATTGAGCATAAACGCGCCTGTCACGCGCGGAAAGAAATCCGACAGGGCTCTTGTGTCAGCGGAGGGATAATCGAGTGACGATACCATCCTGCGGAAGTGTTCCGCCTTGCCGTTCATGCCTTCCCTGAAATGGAACGCGATATTTCTTCTCGTGACATAGACATCAGCGCATTTATCACCGTAAGAATGCAGATATTTAAGTTCGATGCTCTGCCCTTCCGTTGTGGTGAAAGCTATCGCATCCGCGTTCTCCCAAAGGGCTTCGTCTCTCTTCTTTTTTTCTTCATCACCGGATGAAGAATCGATCATCTGTCTGTAGAAAGTCCTGTAGTAATCGGTGTCCTTGTGATCCAGCACATAAGAAGTACCGCAGAATCTGCAGTGCGCGGTCATGGAAGAGACATCATAGATCATTATGCTTCCGCAGTTTTTGCAATTCAGATTACGCATTTTCCTTCAGGTCCCCTTAACATAAGAATGCTATGTTATCTACTATAGCAAATAATCCTGATAATTACCCTGTTTTCGTATCAATCGAAAATACTGACCGGCGGTGCTTTACCGCATCCAGACACGCATCTCCGTCTCACCGCGGTTGCCCCATGTGTAATAAGGGATCGCCGTCGCCGTGAATGGTGATGATTCCGGCGGCGTATCGGGATACAGTTCATCACTGACGGCTTCGCGGAAAGCCTTCACGGAGACCATATACGCCTGAAGCAGTTCCGAGAATGAAGACGTCTCCGGCTTTGAATCCCTGTCGATCCTGAGCGCTTTTACGCTTCCGTTATCGGTTCCCTCAAAGCAGTAGATGAGGGGTCCGCGGCGCAGCGCGACCATACCTGCAGTCCTCGGTATAAGGCATGATGAATAAACAAAACAAGGTTCGTCATCGAGCTTCATTTCTATCACGGAATCGCCGTTAATATCAAAATAGATATATCCGTTTACCTGTTCAGTATCAACTGTTTTTCCGTCTCTGATGATCTCATATTTTCTGCTCCATCCGGGTACATGGATCGCGATCCTGCCTCTGCCTTTTACAGAATAATTCACATCCATTTTGTGAGGATAATCCGTATCACAGACAAGCTCTATTCCGTTGCCAAAAACGACTTTTCCCGAAGCGATCAAGTGGCAGTACGTTGTATCCTCATTCTCACCGTATGCATATTTCCCGAATGACTCTATGAGCCTTGCAACGTTAGGCGGACAGCAGGCACACTGATACCATTTCGGCCTGACGGGCAGGTCATGTCTATGCGTAGGTGCCACGCCCGAGATACCGGGATCTGCCTCCAGAGGATTGACATAGAAGAATCTCTTTCCGTCCAGCGCCATTCCGGCGAGGACTGTATTATAGAATGCACGTTCCATAACGTCCGCGTATTCACCGCAGATCTCATTCTCGAGCATGCGCGAAGCGAAAAAGATCAGACCCACGGAAGCGCAGGTCTCGCAGTATGCAGTATCCGGCGGAAGATCGTAATCAACGGTGAAGGCTTCACCCTGCACGGTCGAACCGATGCCTCCTGTGACGTACATCCTTCTGCTGACAATATTCTTCCAGAGACGCCTGCAGGCGGCCATCAGTTCCTCATCTTCAGTCTCAGATGCTAGGTCTGCCATGCCCGCGTATAAATAGACAGCTCTTACGGCATGTCCGGTTGCCTTTTCAAGGTCTCTTACAGGCCTGTCACACTGTCTGTACTCCCTGTCTCCCTCATCACGCGGATTCGAATTCCAGACGCTCCAGGTGCGGTTATCGGCCTCCCTGATAAACAGCTCAGGATCCTGACCGCGCTCATCGATAAAATGGCTGCACAGCTCGAGAGCTCTACTGTCACCTGTCAGTCTGTAAAGCTTCATAAGCGCGAGCTCTATCTCCGGATGACCGGGCACGCCGGGATTGCCTTTGACGATAAAGTGATCTCGTATATGCTCCATGTTCCTGATCATGACATCAAGAAGCGTCCTTTTGCCTGTGGCTTCATAATGCGCGCAGGCCGCTTCGATCATATGGCCCGCAACATATAGTTCATGGGCTTCGTGGAGATTGGTCCATCTTTTATCACGGTCTTTTACCGTGAAATATGTGTTGAGATATCCGTCCTTATCCTGAGCCTCTGCGATAAGGCTGATGACGTTATCGAGTTCTTTTTCGAGCGCGGGATCAGGTGTATTCATCAATGAGTATGAGGCTGATTCGATCCATTTCGCGACATCGCTGTCCTGAAAGACCATGCCGTAAAAACCGTCATCGGTATCTTCGCTGCGCAGTGCTTTTCCCGCGTTTATAAAATTCGCTATCGCATGACTCTTCTCCGTATCCGGAGCCTTGTCCCAAAGGATCATCTCCTGCCACGGGATAACGGTGTCAGTAACAAGTTTCTGGTATCTGCCGGCAAAGCCTGAAGCGCTGTAGGCTCTTTCGGAGATCTGGTGCTGGATCTTCATAGTACGGTCCGTCCCTTCAAAGTCATATAGGACGATTATACTGTTACTTGACGATATTTTTTACCCAGATTCCGGATCTTACAAAAGCGAAAGCGATGAAACATTTGATGATCTCCATACCGTTAACGATTGCGAGCATCAATGTCACGTTCATGTTCGTGAACCTGCTGAGACAGAATGCCAGCGGCACTACTATCGCCCAAGTATATACACTGTCGAAAAGTACCGTGATGAAAGCGTTTCCGCCTGATCTTATGATGAAATAAGATGCATGCGTATACGAACAGAAAGGCATAAGCACCGCCGTGATCAGGATAAACCCTGTCGCAAGGCTGCGGATATAATCAGATGTGTTGTAAAGGAGCGGGAAAAACGGTGATACAGCAGCCAGAAGGACCCCGAAGATCAGTCCGCAGAATACGGTTACCCTTCTCATCTTCTTTGCCTTTTCTTTGGCATCATCAAGTTCACCCGCGCCGAGTATGTGTCCCATCATGATACCGACGGCTTCGCCCATTGCAATGAATGCAACCGCCATAAGATTCCATATCGTTGACTGGATATTAAGCGCGGCGACAGCATCAAGGCTCCTGTATGAATAGCACTGGTTGATGGTAGTCATTCCGAGAGACCACAAAGTCTCATTTGCCATGAGAGGCAGCGCCTTCAGAAGGAACTTTAAAGCCAATCCGCCCGGTATCTTAAAGGCTTTGAATGCACCCCTGATGAACGGGAACAGATCCGGATGTTTGCCGGTATATACGGCAAGTATTCCGAGTTCGACGAATCTTGAGATCACCGTGGCGATAGCAGCACCGGAAGCTCCGAGAGCCGGAAGACCGAGATGACCGTAGATCAGAAGATAGTTGCCGGTAAGATTTACCAGTATCGCGCAGACTGATGCGAACATTGGAACCTTTGTGGAACCAAGGTCCCTGAGCGTACCGCCGTATGCCTGCGTCAGACCGATGGGGATCAGGCTGATCAGGATTATATGCATATAATCAACGCCGATGGAAAGTGTCTCTGCGGCATCCGCAGGATCACCCTCTCCCATCAGGAACAGGTTGATCAGAGACGGTGAAAAGACCGCGAGGATCACAACGCATACAGCTGCTATTACCGTATTGAAAGCAATCTTGAACTGAAACGTATGACGTATTCCGTCATCATCACCGCTGCCCTTGTACTGCGCGGTAAAGATGCCTACTCCGGCAGTCGCGCCGAAGATGACGAGATAGAAAACAAATATAAGCTGGTTGGCGATCGCAACGCCCGAAAGCGCATTGGTACCGACCCTCCCGATCATGAGATTGTCGAGAAGGTTAACAAAGTTGGAAATGCCGTTCTGGATCATCATCGGGATGGCGATCTTCAGCAGCTTCCTGATATATCCTCTGTCCTCATTAATACCTGTCATTATGCGTTCCTTAATAAACCGGCTCTGTCAGCCGGTTTGAGAATTGTATCAGAATAAATAACAAAAGCAAGAGAAATTTAGAGATCAGTCCCTGTTCTTGTTTTTGGCTCTTTTCTCGAGATACATGGCCTTATCGGCCTTGTTCATGCAGTCAGCGACATCGTGCCATTTTGTAAGATCGCATGTTCCGATGCTGGCGCCGATCTCAAATTCGTATTTGTCTGATTTATTTACATCCTTTATCCGGTTTCTGATATTCCTGATGAATTTGCCGACCCTTCCGACTTCGGAAAGGATAAGGATCGCAACGAATTCGTCACCGCCCATCCTGGCGACGAACTCGCCGGGATTAAGGGAACTGTCCATGATATTTGCCGTCTCCTTGATAGCCTCGTCTCCGGCATTATGCCCGAAGTTATCGTTGATATACTTGAGACCGTCCATATCGACAGATACGACTGCCAGTTCCTTTATAGCATTCCCGTCTTCATTAAAGAGCCCGGACAGTTTCTGCTCATAACCGCGGCGGTTAAGCACGCCGGTAAGCGGATCCCTGATATAAAGGCTCATTACGTCCGATATACCGAAGAGCTTGCTGTAAAGCTCGAGCTTGTTAATATTCTCTCCGACCTGCGAAAGAAGGTATTCGATCTTGAAATTAATGTAATTCGGCATGTCCGTATCAAGTGCCAGGACCATGTAGCCGTATATCTCGTTCTTATACGCAAGCGAGAAATACACTAACGTTCTTTCATTCCTTTCGCTGATGCATTCCGGAAGAAGCCTGTCATTCGGGAAAGGAACATCTTCTATGACATTCTCACCCTTGTCACAGAAATGTCCCACCATGACCCTGTCGGTCTCCCTGTATCTGAAGAAGAAGCATGACTTAACACTGTCGACTTTTTTAAACTCGTCAAGAGAAGCCTTGATAAGATCTTCTTTTGTAAGGGCTCCTTCGAAAAGAGCATTGATGACAACAAATTCCCTCATGTCATCCATCGAAACGGATGATGCGACATTCTGCTCGCAAAGCGCCCTGTAGGTATCCCTGTTCTTCTCTTCCTTTCCCGTGCTCTCACGGAGGATGAGATTTGATCTTACAAATACGCTGCTTTCCGGCTCTTCTCCCCTCTCAAGCGCCTCAAGGATCTTCATCGCGGAATCGACAAAATCGACCTCCGACATCTCGATCGTGGTGATTGACGGGACATGCGTCCGGGATTCAATAGCATTATCGACACCGCTTATCATGGTATCGGCGGGGATCGAATAACCTCTCTGGATCAGTTCGTTGCAAATGGCAATAGCCTCATAGTCATTTGAGCAGATGATCGCTTCCGGCAGGGAACCGTCTTCTTTAGTGAAGAAATCCGCCATTTCAGGGCCCTGCGTTATCCAGTAATTGCCGTGGAATATCCTGTCTTCCGACACTTCGTATCCCGCCTCATGCATGGCCCGTTCAAAGCCTTTCCTTCTCTCGTAGGAATCGGCAAGCTCATCCATTCCGGTGACAAAACCTATGTCGTCAGACTTGCATTTCGAGATAATGTATTTGGAGATCTCATACATCACACCTTCGTTGTCCGGAAGGACATTGTAAAAACCGGAGATCTCGGCCCTGATACAGACTACCGGGGGTGCCTCGGTATCGGTCAGGAGTTCCTCAACAAGATCTTTGGCCATTCCCTCATGGATCAGGGTGTCATAGCACAGGATTATGGCGTCATAATCATGGATGGGCGGGAGACTTAAGATGCTCTTGAATCCTATGATGTGCAGCGGATTGCTGGTAGTGATCGAGCATGTTCCGAACACTTCGATCTTATGCCCCTTTTCAGCGGCATATTTATCGAGGTTCTTTACGATTGACAGGGAATAATCCCTGTATATGTCTCCAATAAAAACGCAGATCTTCATACAGGTATTATACACTTACTTGCAGGGTGCGGGAAAACTCTGCGGCAGTCTCTTCGACACTTTTTATTGCATCTTCCGTATCCATGGTGGGAGAGATCAGCGGAACTATACTCGTGAAGCCTGCTTCAAGACAGCGTTCCCAGCCCTCTCCGGTGATTCCCGTGATCCCGTACACGGGCTTTCCGTATCTTTTCGCGGTCTGAAGGATCCTGTAAGGAGCTTTGCCGTTGACGGTCTGTCCGTCCATCCGTCCTTCACCGGTTATAACAATGTTACATCCCTGTATCTCTCGCTCCGCGCCGGTAATATCCATTACCATGTCAGCTCCGGACACCAGACGCGCGCCAAGGAAATTCTTCAGTGCAAAGCTCATGCCGCCGGCTGCCCCGGTCCCCTTCTCAAACGGGTCAAAACCGGATATCTCCGCATAATGCATCAGCCATTCATCCATCATTTTGCACGCTTCCTCCGAAGCGCCTTTCTGGGGGCCGTAAACGAAGCTTGCGCCGTCAGGTCCGCATAACGGGCTTGTCACATCACTTGCCACGGTAATATCAAGATCTTTTCCCTTAAGGCCTGTCAGGTCGGCCGAATATAGATCCTTAAGTCCGGCGGCTCCCGGTCCTATGCTTCTGCCTTCTTTATCCAAAAGCTTTGCTCCCAGAGCCTGAAGCATTCCCGCGCCTCCGTCATTTGTCGCGCTTCCTCCTATGCAGATCATGAGTTTTTCCGCGCCGCTAGAGACCGCATCGGATATCAGCTCGCCGGTTCCGTATGTGGTGGTGATTAAAGGATTGCGCTCCTCCGGCTTAACAAGAGTAAGACCTGAAGCTTTTGCCATCTCAATATATGCAGTCCGCGTATTTTGATTGAAGATATATTCTGCTTTGACAGGCGTGTTAAGAGGTCCCCTGACCGTAACGGTCCTCGCGATCCCGCCGACATAATCCGCGATCGCGCCGATCGTGCCTTCACCGCCGTCTGCCAAAGGAAGCACGGTCACTTCAGCGTCAGGAAGCGTTCTTAAGATGCCGCGCCTGACGGCATCGCCGGCCTGCATTGAAGTCAGGCTGCCTTTGAATGAATCCATGGCGACAACGATCTTCATGTGACCTCCGGAAGACAGAAATATATTTATATTATACAATTGATCTGCCGGGGGCTTCCTGAAAGAAGTATCAGCCGGTTATGTGTTTTTTCGAAAATAAGAATTTAAACGGAGGTGCACGTCATGGGCAGAATAGATTTCGGAGCTCATCCCTTAATGTTCCCGCAGCCGGTCCTCATCATCGGCACATACGATGAGAACGGCGTTCCCAACGCAATGAATGCGGCCTGGGGTATCACAACGGACTTCCAAGAGATATCTATCAGCCTGTCGGAACACAAGACCACAAAGAATCTCACGGTCCGCGGCGCTTTTACGGTAAGCATGGCGACCGAAGACTATGTGACGGCATGTGATTATGTCGGAATAGAATCTGCGGATAATGTGCCGGACAAGTTCTCGAGAGCGGGCTTCCACGCGACAAAGAGCTCGTTTGTCGATGCACCCCTGATAGATGAACTCCCCATGGCACTGGAGTGCAGGGTAAAGAGCTTCGAAGACGGAATCCTCGTAGGTGAGATCGTCAATGTCTCAGCAGACGAGAGCGTCATCACCGATGGCAGGATAGATCCCAATAAGCTCAAGCCCATAACTTTCGATCCCTGCAACAACGCTTATATCGCTCTTGGTGAGAAAGTCGGAAATGCGTTTAAGGACGGCGCCGCGCTGAAGTAAGAGAAGGTCTGCCGCAGGGTCCTCCATAAAATAAAAAAGGCCGTCACGCGGAATGAACGTGACAACCCCTGGTATTATAGTACCGCCCGGAAAAACAGGCGGCTTTAAAATTGCACAAATCTGACAGCGTTTTTTGATCGGATTTGAATTAGCACTCTCATATTGACAGTGCTAATTTCCGTCCTATAATCCAAGGCGGACAAAGGAACGAAGATCAATAGATCAGACCTCCGCTCTATGCCCGGATAACAACAGTCAAAGGAGATGATTATTATGTTGATGTCCGGTTTATTTGGAGAAGATTTGTTCGATGAGTTTTGGGGCTTTCCGTCACATGAGCTTGCCAATATAGACAGGCACCTTTACGGGAAGAACGCGCGCAACCTGATGAAGACAGATGTCCACGAGACAGATGAGGATTTTGAGATCGAGACGGATCTTCCGGGCTTTAAGAAAGACCAGATCAACGTCAATCTTGAGGACGGTTACCTCACCATCAGCGCAAGCAAGGATCAGGAGACAGAGAAGAAAGGCAGAAAAGGCAAGATCATCCGTCAGGAAAGATATTGCGGCAGTATGCAGAGAAGCTTCTATGTCGGTGACGCTGTAAAGACCGAAGATGTCAAAGCTAAATTTGAAGACGGCGTCTTAAGGCTCAGTATTCCGAAGAAGGAATTACAGGCACTTCCGCCTGCAAACAACAATATAGCCATTGAAGGCTGAACGGAAGGTAAGGAACAGTTACAGGGGCTGCCTCTGAAGTGAAATCTCACTTCGGGGCAACCCCTTTTATAAGTCAATCAGTTTCAATTATCTGCTTTAAGCTGTCAGAAACCCTTATCGACCATATTCGCGATATCCTGACGCGAGTCCATCCAAGAATCGGCAGAACCGATAGTGATCTTGATAAGACCATTACCGGAAACAATACCGTCAGCTTCGATGATCACATGACAGGTGCTTGCATCACTTGTCTTATAGCAAAAGGCGCGTCTTCCCGAATCGAGAGTGAACTCTTCATCGATCCTCTCCGATTCCGCTTTGAGAACATCTTCGTAAGTCTCACTGCCGCTCTGAACCATTATGTGGAGATAACATTCCGTCGGACTGCTTCCGACAAGGAAAAACTTACCGCCCTGACCGGTATAAGTGATGATGTCACTGTCATAGCTGAAAGGATATGTATCGTCTCCCGAACCCTTGAGAGTGATCATCTCCGGCTTTGCTTCTGCAGTTGTCGATTCCGTCTCTTCTGGCACACTGTTCTGACCGGTGGTCTCAAATGTCGCCAAGGTCTGAATAACCGTCGCCTTAGTATGGCTGTCGCAGGCTGTTGCGGCAAGAAGCGAGCAGGCAATTAAAGCTGAAGCAATTATTCTTTTTTTCATGGTCATACCCCATATCATGATCATATCCGGAAACCGACACTTCAATTATACCTTAATTGACGGGGCGTTACTTAATGACTTTCAGGGTATAATGTTTCTCACGGCTCCTGCCGGGGTTATCCGCAGCGGGAAATAAGAATCAGTGAAGGCGGGCCTTAATGAGACGGCTTATCTTCGGAATTATCTCTGTCCTTTTGCTCGGTATAGAGATCCTTATCGGACTTTTCGCGCACGGCTGGGTGAGGATATATCTCGGTGACGTTCTTGTCGTCATCCTTCTTTACACCATCGTAAGGACGGTAATACCGGATAAGAGCATCCGCTGGTTCATTATTCCGTCGGTCATACTTCTTTTCGCATTCGCCGTCGAATTCCTTCAGTTATGGGGATTCTGCGACCGCTTCGGGATCACGAATAAGCTCCTTCGAATAATCATAGGAACAGGTTTCTCGAAGATCGATCTTGCGTGTTATCTTGCGGGAATTATCCCCTGTTATGTGACTGAGTTTATTATCGCGAAAAAACATTCGGCTGCTCAGCGAACGTCAAAACTGCCGAGCTGTAAGAAACGCTGACAGGATCTTGCGCATATATATGTTATGCTTCGTTCTTTGCTCCGCAGTTCCCGCAGAAATTGCTTCCGTCCGGGAGAGGTGAACCGCAATGCTCGCAGAACCTGGGCTGCGCAGCGGCAGCGGAAGGAGCCGGTTTGAACGGACTCGGCTGTGCAACGTCACCGGAAGGAGCCGGCTTGAACGGACTCGGCTGTGCCCCGGTTCCATTCGGGTAAGGTGTGTAAGAAGCCGTATCAACAGGGACATTATAAGCACCCGGCATCGGGTTATAAGAATTTACAGGCTGTGTGCTTGGATCAACGTAGTCGCCTTTCGGACCGAATTTCGCGCAGAGAAATGATATGAGAGCGCCGATTCCCGCAAACAGGTAAGCGAGGAAAATGCTGCCGCGTCCGAGGTCCAAAGACACACCGACCACAACTCCGAGAATTTCAAGTCCTATCCACAGTATGATCGTGAGCGCGATGAATCCGCCCGGTCTTTTCCCCCTGGCGATCGCGTTCTTCTTATTAGCCTTGCAAAGCATCACGAGTCCGAATACTTCCAACATGATCTGTTTTCCTCCTCTTCCCCTGGCAATTGTTCAGTCAGCCAAATCATTACGGGTTGATTTTATCATTTCCAAAATGGAAATGTATGCTTTCTTAAATAATTATCAAAATAGAAAATGTGATCCGGAGAGATTTTCAAATGGATAAGCTTTTCCATCTTAAAGAAAACGGAACAACAGTCCGCACGGAGGTTATCGCAGGAATTACGACTTTCATGACGATGGCTTACATAATCGCACTGAATCCGAACCTTCTGACAGCGTTCGGCGCATACGGCAAGGATCTTTGGAATGCGGTTTTCCTTGCAACATGTATAGCATCGGCTATTGGTTCGCTGTGCATGGCATTATTTGCCAACAAGCCTTTTGTTATGGCACCGGGAATGGGAGTGAACACCTTCTTTGCCCTTGTATCGGCAAACGTTGCCATGATAACCGGAATGACCTACCTTCAGTCGTTCAGGTGCACTCTTGCGATCATACTGATCGAGGGAGTTATCTTCATCATCCTTTCACTTATCAATGTCAGGGAAAAGATCTATAAAGCAATACCCGCAGGCGTAAGGATCGGAATCGCTCCCTCAATCGGGTTTATGCTCATGAACATAGGATTCGGTTCCAATGCAGGCGTATTCGTGTCCAATGAAGATGGCTCTTCCTCGGAATTTCACGTGATGCGCGACTTCTTTGGGATCAATCCTTTCGAAAGCCTGAGAACAGCATCGTTCGTTCCGCCTTTTAAAGACCTTGCGGATACGACACTTTTCAAACTGGATTTCAAAGGTCTATTCAATATCGGCTGGCTGACCGTCATCACACTGGTCATAACTTTCTGCATCATTGATCTGTTCGACACTATGGGAACACTGGTCGGAACCTGCACAAGCGCAAAGATGATCGACAAGGACGGCAACATACCCGGGATGAAAGAGATGCTCCTCTCCGACGCTGTCGGTACCGTTACGGGTTCACTTACCGGTACTTCGACCGTTACGACATTCGTTGAATCAGTTTCCGGCGTAGAGGCCGGCGGCCGTACAGGACTTACGGCAGCAGTCGCTGCGGTTCTCTTCCTTCTCTGCATTTTCGCCGCGCCGCTTGCAGCGATCATTCCGCCTGCTGCGACTTCCCCCGCACTCATATACGTCGGAATCCTGATGCTGGGTAACCTGAAAAACATCGACTTTACGGATATCTCACAGATCCTGCCGGTAGGCGTAATGCTTCTGGCAATGCCTGTATCCGGTTCCGTCGGTCATGCGATCGGCCTTGCTCTCATCTGTTATACATTTATCAAGGTATTAATGGGCAAGTTCAGGGAAGTATCCGTTCCGACTTACATCCTGTCAGCAGTCTTCATACTCAAGTTCTTCCTGGCGTTCTAAGCGTGCCACGCAAGAGCCAGTGCTGATAATCGTACCGATTCTTTCTTGGAAATAGTACGACAGCAGGTAAATATCCGATTTTTGCTCTCAACCGTACTGTTTTTCGCGAAAATTAGGTATGGTTATTGGCAAACCTTGAAAACGTAATGCGCCACGGAACTCATCACAGAAAAAGGATGCCTTTTGGGGCATCCTCAGTCGAAAAAGTTTATTGTTTGCCTGTCTTAATCGAACAGCACCGGCACAAAACTCTGTGTCCCGACATCCATGACACCGTGAGTCAGTATCCTGAGACTCGGGATTACGGGCAGTGCAGTAAAAGCAAGCGTCATGAAAGGATCTATCCCTTCCGGAACGCCGAGCTGTCTTGCCTGATCTTTCATCATGCTCAGTCGTTCTTCTATCCCGCTGATGTCGAGATCACACATCAGGCCTCCGATAGGCAGCGCCAGTGATCCGAGGACCTTGCCGTCACATACTATAGCAAGACCGCCTTCATTTCCGCGCACGGTATTGGCCGCAAGCGCCATATCTCCGTCATTGGTTCCGACCACGATAAGGTTATGCGAATCATGGGCAATGCTCGATGCGACCGCGCCTTTTTTAAGACCATAACCGGTTACGTATCCTACACCTGTATGACCGGTATTCTTATGACGTTCTATGACCGCGATCTTGTTAATATCATCCAAAACAGATGAATCAACGATCACTTCTTCCGTAAGTATCTCTCCGGGAATGAGCTTTATCACACGCTTTTTGCTGCCGTTTCCGGACACGGAAAAATCAGCCGGAGATATCTCTCTTGTATTGAAACTGTGGAGAACTCTCCAGTATTTGCTCTCATCGGTCACCGGCTTTTTTATTTCTGTGATAAGCCTGCCGTTCTCTGATATCAGCCTGCCGTTTTTAAAGACTTTTGTGACATTAAAAGTCTCAAGACTGTCAACAACTATAAGGTCAGCAACATATCCTGGCGCTACTGCTCCCCTGTCCTTAAGTCCGAAATATGTTGCCGGATTTATCGTCGCCATCCTGATGCCGTTGACCGGACTCTTTCCCGCCTTTATGGCTTTTCTTATTATGTAGTCAATATGCCCTTTGCTGATAAGGTCACCTGCGTGTTTATCGTCTGTCACGAGCAGACAGCGGCCGCAGTACTTATCATCGAACAGCGGCAGTAAAGCTTCCAGATCCTGGGCAGCCGTGCCCTCACGTATCATGATCCACTGGCCGCGCTTGAGCTTCTCTTCCGCCTCTTCGAAAACAGAACACTCATGATCGGACTTTACTCCAGCAGCGATATAAGCATTAAGCTCGTTTCCGGTAAGCATCGGCGCATGCCCGTCTATGGTTCTGCCATGCATTTCAGCGCCTTGGATCTTCCTGACGATCCCGTCATCGCCTCTTACTGTGCCATAGGAATTCATGAGTTCCGCCAGCCCGAGAACACGTTCCTCACTGTAAAAGTGAGCAAGGGAATCAGCATCAAGAACCGCGCCGGATTCATCCAGCGGAGTGGCCGGCACACAGGATGGAAGCATAAAGAAAACATCCATGGGAAGATCTTTCGAGCTTTCGAGCATAAAAGAGATGCCGACTTCACCTGCAACATTGGCGATCTCATGCGGATCGGTAACGACCGCAACAGTTCCGTGAGGAATGACTGCTTTTGCAAATCCGGCAGGAGTCGTCATTGAACTCTCGATATGTATGTGTGAATCAATAAGACCCGGGCAGATCACTCCGCCATCCAGATCGATCTCTTCCCTGCCCTCATAACTGCCGATCCCGGCAATATAACCGTCAGTGACCGCGACATCTCCTTGTTCGATATCACCCGTGAAGACATTAAGGATCCCTGCATTCTTAAGCACAAGATCCGCCTTCGTTTCTCCGCGGGCCGAAGATATCAAAGCCTTAAGCTGAGCACCGGTAATGTTCTTTCCCATAGAAAAATCCCTGCCGATAATCTTATGAAATTATCTTATCATTATTTCGAAAAAAGGCTGCCTCTGATACGAGACAGCCTCTGTAAAATCAATTATAGATTCAGATCATTCCGCAGAGATCAGCGCAGTCGTAACCCAGAGCGAGAGCGACATTCTTATTGACGATCTTGCCGTCATAGCAGTTAACGCCGGTGGCAATAACCGGATTAGCCTTGCAGGCATCCTCAAGACCTGACTTTGCGATCTCGAGACCGTAACGCAGAGTGGCGTTTGTAAGAGCGATCGTTGATGTTCTCGGAACAGAGCCGGGCATATTGCCTACACAGTAGTGAACGACACCGTCCTCTACGTATACAGGGTCATCATGTGTTGTAACGTGTGAAGATTCACCGCATCCGCCCTGATCGATGGCAACATCCACAAATACCGCGCCGGGCTTCATCTCGGACAGATATTTTCTCTTGAAGAGCTTAGGTGTGGAACCGCCGGGGATAAGCACTGAACCGATAACGAGATCAGCATCCTTTACTGCCCTTTCAACGTTGGAGTCATTGGAAACGAGCGTCTGGATGTGTGAACCGAATCTGTTGTCGAGCTCTTCGAGTCTCTTAAGGTTGACATCAAGGATAGTGACATTGGCACCCATGCCGACCGCGATCTTGCAGGCGTTCATGCCTACCGTACCGCCGCCCAGGATAACAACATTTGCCTTGGGTGTACCGGGAACGCCGGCAAGAAGGATACCCTCTCCGCCGAACTTC
>JAEEGL013794598.1_pt1 | contig 69265 bp, 114 predicted proteins | sample 9134231 | NCBI WGS metagenome assembly JAEEGL01 (sample SAMN16246548, study PRJNA631951) | gut metagenome | biome: gut microbiome; feature: rumen; material: fiber-attached | host: Bos | place: Iran: Karaj | collected 2018-10 | reverse complement strand
CCGTCGCTAAAATAATGATAATTATTGCTGCATTCATAAATCAAAATAAAATATACAAAAGCGCTAAAGAAAATGCAATAGCGCTAGTTAAATTTTATTCACGAAGTTACGAATGATGATCATACACATAGATGCGTTGCCGGCAAAGACCTTCACGCCATCTTCATCAAGGATTGTGCACTTGCAAGGCTGAACAGAAGCGTCAATCTTAATAGTGTAGTTAATCTTCGGGATGAAGATAGTGTCTTCGGCAATCTTCTGGGCGCCGATGTCTTTGAACTTTTCCACAAGGTTGTGGGCACAAACATACATACGGTCGCCAGCGTCCTTGCTCTTACGCTTTTCTTTGATTTCACCATCCGCCTTCTTCTGGTTCTTCATGTAGAAGGCGAACATTACGCCTGCCCATAGGAGGGCGCCAGCAATTACTGCTTGTATCATTTTGATTACTCCTTGATTAGTGTTTTGATTTCTTTAAGGGCTTCTTCCTTGTTCTTGTCATACTTAAGACGAGACAAGTAATTCTGGATTTCAGATACACGGTAAGAAATCTTGTCAAGCAACTGCTTATCAGCAGCCTGTTCGGCTTCATCTTCCGAGTAAGAGGTGAGTGATTTCAGCACTGTCGGTGTCTTGTCAAAGATATCGCCGCGAGATATCCAAGTGATGATCTCATGATCCTTGGTCACTGCATAGTAACGCCACCAGTAGCAGTTTGTGTGAGTGTAGTCAGCGTCAAGAACATTTCCGAAGGACGAATGAAGCATGTGCGACAATTCATCATAGTCCTTTTCAAATTCATCATCCATGCTTTCATCCGGTGAGAACAGAAATTCAGTTTCATCATAGCCAATGCTGTTTTCATACGGGTTGCATTCCCACATGTCCCATTCTTCATAATCGTCAGTGCCGCCGTCTTCATCACCTGAATGACACCAACCGATAAGGAGCATCTTTTCATCGCCCTTACCATACTTCTTGAACATTTCGTCAATCTTTCGAGTGAACTTGTTTTCCATAATTACTCCTTAAAAGTCTTCGTCTTCTTCACCTTCTTCAAAATGCAATGTCTTGAAGTCATTCCAGATTTCATCAAAATGTGACTTGTCCCAAATCCTACTACCGTCCCATTCAACCGCTGTGCTCACTCGACATTCCCAGTCATAACGGTTCTCTGTGTAACGCGACAAAGATATGTAGTCGGGCTCATACAAGAACTTCTTGAATTCTTTCTTTAACTTTTGTTCGCTTGTGCCAGCTTCTTTAAGCATACTTTCAAAAGTTTCTGCTTCATCATATCCCAAATCACCTGGCTGCACAATCTTTAATTGTCTGCCAAGTTCGTCATCGCTGAACAAGTTGAATGCAAATCTGAACGGCATAGTGTTATCAGAAGAACCATCTGTCCAACCTTTATATGAGTGTTCAGTCTCGTATGAATAATCAAAATCCCAGAATTTACGCTCTTTGCGTAATTTTTCGTTCTTGGCTTTTTCTTTTTCAATCTCTTTCTTCTTTTCATCAGCTTTATACTTTTTATACTCTTCAAGTAAAGCTGGATTTTTTTCTTTAATGAAAGTTTCTAGACTTTTCATATTTTATCTCCGCGGAAATGTGCCTGTCTGAATTTTATCCCAATCATACTTAACATACCAATTACTTGGGTTAAGCATGGTGCCAGGTTCCTGCAGGCGTTGCGGAACTAGGCTTGGAAGTGTCTTTGTAAAGAATGGTTCAAGCATATCATCAGCTTTCTTGATAGAGCCTGTCCACGCTGAATAAAGCATTAACGTAAAAACCGCCAGCAAGATTACTGGAGGTAACATTTTTAAGAGTTGGTTTTTCATCATCTGTCTCCATGATCAGTGAAATGGTCTATCACACCGACTAAGATTATAAAGCCGATAACCAGTGCTAGCCAAAAACCAGCCGCAACAAGTCCTGGGCTGGCAATCGTATATAAAGCACCAGACCCGCCGCCCGCAGCTTGGGCCATCATAATCTGCGCCATTGTTGAAACTTCTGGTCCCATTATAAGTTATCCTCTATAATCTGTTCTGAAACTTTATCCAAATTTTCTTCTGCTTTTGCAGCGTTCATTCGTTCATCGGTAACGACTTCTGTGTCAAATCTGTCGAGATGCAGCATTGCTCGCTTCAATTCTTCAGCAGGAAATGCCGCAATCATACTTCCTCTTTCTTGGCTCATTTTAATACATCCGCCTCATGTTTCAATTCAAGTCGCTTCTGAACTCGCTGGAAAACGAGTTCATAGCGCTTTTGGTCAAAGCATGGCAAGTCAGCCATCTTTAGCGCTTCTTCCATAAAGATATCGCCAAAATATCTATTATAGTAGTCACCGAAGCATGTTTTGGCTCGGTCAGCGATATCTTTAATCGTGTATTTCCTTGGAATCTTGCATTCATACAAAAAACGGTCTTTGTCTTTCTTGAAGATTTCTTTCCAGTAATGCGAAGTGAAACCACAAAGAGTTCTGTAATGAATGAATAAGGGATTTCCGACAAGAACTAGCTGTCTGCGAAAAGCATACGGTGCAGAGTCCATAATGAACTTCAAGACACCCTTCTCAATATCTTCGCTTTTAGCGTGATACAGAATTATCTGTGATTTCTTGTTGCTCATTTCTTTCCTCCGTTTTTGCTGAAATGACCTGTAGTGTGTTTCCGAACACCTTTGTCTTGCAGCGAGCAAGAACCTTCAGCCATTCTTCGTGTGACATATCGTCTTCAATCGTTGAAGTATAATTTTTTCCGCTACATGAGAAATTCAAAGTGTGTATGTATCTTGAAAACAATTTTCAGTTCCTTGTTCTTCTTTCTGTAACTGAGAACCGGAGACAGTAAGCCCAGAAGGGAACTTACAAATCTCCGGCCCACAGCAGTGAATGTCTTCTTTCTTCTAACTGCTGAACCGTATGACAATGCAAGGCGTCTTATAAGGAACTTACGGGACGGTCACCCTGTACTCCGGCTACATTTCCTAAGCGCGTGACGGCTATGTGTGAAAACTGCTAATTTCCACTTCGCTGACTTTCACCTTTTTCTGCGGTTCGTCTCAACCCGCGGCGACCTACGCTTAACCGACAATTCATTGAGTTGAACTCCGAGACAGCAATAGGTTTTTGTTTGTGTAAAATTTAACAAAGTTTTCGCCGTTTTTAAGTTGAGTTGTAAATTTTCCTAAGTGGTATGTTTTATGCAAAAAGGATGTTTAAAAGCGTCAAAATTTTAGACAAGGGATTTATCGGCAAAAATTTTTTAATGCGCCAAACATCATATTTGGGATGAAAATTACCTAAAACCTTTGAGCTTTTCACGCTTCAAACTTTCAATCTTTTCACGTTTCAAAATGTCTGCATCGCTCTTTGCGAATACTGTCTGCAGCTGTGAAAAAGTCTTGATGTGCAGATTTAGAAGCAAGCGATGGTTAAATTGGTTTATGCCGTATGAACAATCAAATCCGCTCGTTGTAAGTTTCCGGGCGAGCTTGATGTCTTCATCGCTTTTGAGGTTATACATCATTTCAATACCGCTGCTTCCTTCTTAAGCTCTTTCTTCTTTTTGGCTTTTTCCTTAACCTTATTACACCAGTCAACGGAAACATCACGGATTTCTTCCGGTTTCCAATTGTGAGCTTGGAAGTATTCCAAAATTGACTTGATGGTTTCTCCTTCGCAGTTAGGTCCGCGGAGGGCATCATACACAACACGCAGGTTGTTGTCGGCGTTAATTTTCTGTGCCGTCTCTTTCGGAATACGGTTGTTAATTATGTCACAGACTAAACACATAGTTTACCTCTTTACAGTTTACAAATAAAAAATAACAAAAAACGGTGAGGTTGTAAACCCCACCGCGACTAAAAAAATTCTCAAAAGCTATTATGAATATGAAGCTTCTGATCTTATGTTATAGATTTTCTCTGACTTATTACGAATTTTATAGTACTGCTGAACGCCGTCATTCAAAGTTGCATATAAGTACTGCTCGAACTGTTCCGAAGGTGTCCACCATCCTAGCCAGTTTGGTGTGTGCATCAAGTCATAGCACCTTTTACCTGTGACTACACAATAATCCTTCAATGCCTGCAAGTAAGTTTCGTTCGTTTCTGTAAGTTTATTCCTGGCTTCATTATGGGCATGATCTCTTTGATGTGTGCAGAAAGTTCTCCAGAACTTCAAAGACATATTTCCGAAATAAAGCACCTCAAGCTCATTCAGCTTAACTGAAAAGAAGTTGGGATGTTTCAAAAGGAAGTCAGTATGTAGGTCAAGCATAAAACACATGAAGCCTTGCAGAACCCAGCAGAACGCATCATGCTTATACGGCTCAAACCTCTTTTGAAATTCAGGTCTAAGTTCATTAATGAAACATTCCGGATTTGGATATGCGTCAGTAAACAAAGGAGGACACTTTGGCATTTTCTTGTCGAGACGCCCTCCGTGTCGTCCCTTCTTTTTCTTGTTATAGAACCCAGTTTCTTTACACCACTTGTTTTTATCCGCTTCCCACGCCTTGTATGTAACATCAGCAGCGCCCTTCTTAACCTTCCATGCTTCAGTTAAGATATACTGTATAGTATCATTTGTATCGTATTCAAAGGTAGGATGTTTTGTCGCTCGTAGATGCTCTTCAAGCTTGGTTAGCGAGTAGGCGCGATAGTTTGACTGTAACACAAAGAACTCATCTCTATGTACATTTAACGCCGCTCTATACATTTCGGCTATCATCTTCCGAGCGATAGGATCCTCACGAATGTATGAGGGTGCTATGCCATCAATGATCTTGCCGATAAATTCGTCGCTAACTTCAAGATCAAAAAAGGCAGGCTTTTCCGCCTGCCCTTTCAATCCTTGCGGATTTTCTTCACTCATTACTTACCGGTCTTGGCGATGTAGAGTTCAAGATTGATGTCGTCGGTGCGGTCCTGAGTCCAGGACATGATACCGGCCTTAGAAACAACGATCTTGTATCCACCTTCTGGAAGAAGACCAATACCTTCTGCGACAGTGGTGAAGTCAAACGGTGTTTCAACGCTTGCATCAATGATGAAGTCATTTTCATAAGTATCGTTTGTTCGTGTGTTGAACAAAGTGACAGTGCAGACAGAGTCATGGAATGCCCACTTGATACGGTCAGCAGATGTCAACTTCTGCATCTTGTTCAAATCATCGAGCTGGTCCTTTGTCAATGCGAAGGAAGCATCGGTTGACGGGAACTTAATACGGCTGAAGTTCGGCTTCACAATCACATCTTCGTTTGCGAGACGGTGACGGAATGCAGCCTTCTGCTTCGAGCTCTTGATGTGCATGACGATTGCTTCGGTTGCTTCGTCATCGCTGTATTCAACAGACAGCACTGGAGTTGAAGTTGTTTCAGCGGTCTTGCCTGCAACATTGAATGTGTTGTAATAGCTTACAAGACGGTTGAAGTCAATGACTGCCAAGCTTTCAGATTCAAATCCGAATGCATTTGCCGGTGCATCAAGGAAGAAGCAAACTGACTTGTTCTTTGCTTCAATAGCCTTGACAGATACCTTGTCATCTGCCTGCTTGAAAATCAGTTGAGGGTTGATGGCAGCAAGTTCAGTCATGAGGCTGATAAACTTGGGATCATAGTTCATTTCTTTAATCATTTTGTATTTCTCCTATTTGAAAACTGATTAAAATATAAAAAAGATTTCGCCTGTGTTAGGAACAAGCGAAAACTTTTCTTTAATTGTTTGATGATTGAATTTCTGTTTCTACTTTGACCGGTGCATCATTGCGATGCAGATCTTCGTATGATGCTTTGGAGATACCTGCTAGCATGACCAATGCAATGCCCATACCAAGCAGAATACCGAACCAACCTAGAAAATCACTTTTCATATCTTCCGCCTTTTTTCTGTCTATCAAAGTTAATCTTATTCTTTTCGTAATAGAATTTCCAGATGTCTTCTGGCTTCATTCCAACTACAACGAACAACTCAAAGAACTTCAGCAAGAAGTTTTCGGCAAGAACCTGCAACTTCAAAGCATCTTCCTTCGGCTGGTCGTATGTCTTCCACTTTTTGTAAGAAGAGTTCTGATAAATTTCACCCATTGTTTCAACCACACCACCAACAATATGATAGAGGTCGTGATTTACAAAATCTACCTGAGCAATGTTTTCCTTTGCCTTATTGTAGAACCATTCAACGGTCTGAGTAGGCTTGATGTTCATGTAAAGAAGCTGGTTCATAACGAAGTGCCAAGCGTCAATAAGTTCAAACTTGACAAGATCGGTGAACTGATAGTTGTCCTTCTTCCACTGTTCAAAGAACTCAAAAAGTTCGGTGACAGTTGACATCATGTAGTACCCTGACTCAATAGCCATTGTTCTATACTTGTCTGGAATGTCCTGGTTCCAAGTGTTAGGACAGAGGGTACCTCTCTTTGCACCGATAGCGTTCTGCAAAGATTCTTGCATGTCAAACATTGTCTTCATCGCATTGTCTTTATTATATTCTTGCATGATTTCTCCTTGAAAAATTCAAACAAAAATATAAAAAAGATTTTGCTGATTTTATGTAGTGGGCAAAATTTTTCTAAAATGTTTGTGATGCCAAAATGAATGAAATGTCAAACCACCAAGGATTTAGGTTATCATCAGTTGGCGATGTCTTTCGCAGCTTAACTTGAATAACAGGGTTTAGCAATATATCGCCGTCTTCATCATCACATGGTGCATGAAGCTGAATTTCACCGACAAGAATGCCGGTGTCTTCTTCACGATAGGTGTTGACGTTTGGTGCTTCATAACGGTTGCCAGATGTAAACCACGACACAAGGCCTTCGCAAACATCCTCAACCCAATCACGCAAATCGGTTACATTCATACCATCATCGGTATATGAAAATGAAATACCAAGACGCTTGCACAATGCAGCCGTGGTGCTAGCATCAAATGCACGCACACTTTCCTGTATTGGCTTATGCCATTGGTTCCAGTCAATCTTAGGTTCACCGATGTGAACTTCCTGATGACCGGCATTAAGCAATTCTTCTACATCTTTTGCCATTAGAGCTTCTCGAATTTAACGGTGTCTACGATGATTTTTGCATCGGCACACTTTGCAGTCAGTTCTTCTTGAAGCTGTTCAAGAGCTTCCATCTTGCTGCAGAAGCGTCCCATTGTCAATACGCAGCTAAGTTTGCCTTCTCCCTTGGTAGGAGAATTGAAACGGCAGCTGAATTTGTATTCTGATGAGAATAGTCCCATTATATACCTCGTGTTACGGATAACATTTTTGAATAGTCATTGTCTTCGCGTTTCAAAATGTCGCCAAACCAAACGCTGCCTTTGACTCTAGCTTCAAGACAGAGGCGTAGGCCAAGAGCTTTTTCTTCTTCTGTCATGTTAAAGCTATTCAGGGTTGGCATGTGAACTCTGAAAAGGCATGTGTCGCAGTTTGGCAGACGATACTCAACATAGCCGTCACTTCTGTGGGTGACGACGATGTCTTCTATTTTTCCGATGTAAACCATTTATCCTCTTTAGGCAACTACTGCTTGGAAGTCTGCACGATAACGAATAACTTTCGGATTATACTGCGGATACTTTTCACGGCAATCAGCGGCGCGTTTATTCGCCCATGTTTGTGTATGAAAATGCTGTGCTTCAATCGGAGAGTTAACGGTCTGCCATGTATTCTTATAATACATAACTGTCTTATTTGTTGCATTGTCTATCAAAGCAACAACATAAAAGTCAAATGATGACTCAAATTCAGTTACTTCTGTTTTCATTTTTGCTCCTTTGGCTTTCTGAAACTTGTCTTCTTGTCAAAGCCGTATGCCTGCAAGCGAGTCACATCATCACCGACAGGAACAACGGCGTCATCAGGACGGGCATGAACATCAATCCAATGTTCAATTTCCCACAAAGCTGTGTAAGCATCCTTTGCTCCGTGGAAACCCCAACCGTGAAGGTTAGGCCATACATACATTTCAATAGTATGATCATTGGCATTCTTGAACATGGCTGGCACCTTGTAAAATTCAATAGCCAGCACTGGACCATACTTTTCAAAGATGGTCTTTGTCCAATACTCAGATTGGTTAGGGTCAGGATAATTGTAATTCCTTTTAGCAAAAACCTTGCCCATCCATTTTGAATAAGTTGTTGAATTTGTCTCAACGATTTCTGACCAAGGAACCCAAACGAGCTTTGTTAAGAAGTGACCTTCTGCATCCTTAAATTCCTTGAAGACACCGAAATACCACTTGCCGCAAAAGCCAACCATTCGGATGTAATCATCCTTACCATCTGCATTCTTAATTGTGCCGCGGAAGTCACCAAGCGGTGCCATTTCAGTGAAAGGCACTTTGACGATATGCCCATAGCGACGAATTTCTACATCAGAGTCAGGGAATGATCCGATGGCAGAATCGTAATAGTCTTGAAAGTTGGAGTTTATTTTAAGCATGCTTCAATCCTCTTCTTATAGGATTCAAATTGTGAGTCAATGGTTATCTTAAATTTATCAAGAAAAGCAAATACCTCGTCTTTCGTCCAGACAGCGTCAATGCTTGAGAAGTAGATGTCAAGTTCTTCAAATTTTTCACCATCTGCCCACGAAATGGTTTTCTCTAGGTCATAATCTTGAATGCAGATTTCATGACCCATGAAACGCATAAACCCGTTGCCTTCGTATGTCACATGGTCGCAGTACTGAATTTGGACTGCTTTTCTATTCATCACTGAACCATTCATACTGCGGTCTGTGAAATGCACCAAGAACTTACCAGCATACTGCCCAGAAAGGTCAGTGCAGTTTGCTTCATTCAACAGCGCGTAAAATTTAGAGATCTTCTCATCTATCGCACGCTTCTGCTGTCCGAGCGCTTCAATCTGGTCACGGATTTTCTGCGCTTGTGGGGTTCGTTCTACTTTGTGTTCGCCAACTTTGCGAACTTCCATCGCAACACCCATCGCCTTCATGTTCTTAAGCACACCGGGTGGAAAACCATTCTTAGCCATATTATTCCTTCTTTGCCACACACTTTATACCTTTCTGTCTTGCATGCTTAGCACATTCGGGACAGAACGGAAGTATGTAGCCCTTTGACTCCATCGTTGCATATTCACCGCAAGAGGAGCAAAAATTCCACGAGTCAATTTCCATCTGGATGAGAATGTCATTCACTTTGTCATAGCATGTTTTTTCAAGCACACCTGTCCAATAAATGCGAGCCTCACCATATTTTTCTTTTGCATCAAGTATTCTGAAATTTTTCAGTTCACCATATTCTATGAGAACCTTACGAACTTCTTCTAATTGTGACAGAATGAACTTATGCCATCCATCTGGAAATGAGTCAAGCCAGGTCCACTGAGCCTTCCATGTCCAGATTGGTATAACCTTTCCGTCCCACACTCGGCGTGGGCGTAGGAAAGGATACCGATGACATAATTTCAAATTTCTAATTGCTTTTAAGAGCTTCATAATGAAACCTTAAGTTAACGATTAGTACCCCAGAGAAGGTAGCCAACGATAAGACCTAAAACAAATCCACCCATTATTGGTTCTCCTGCATTTTCTTGACAACTTCTTCAAAGGTGCCATCTTTCAAGGATGTCCGAAGAATATGATTGATGTAATTTTGAACCGTCATGCCTTCTTTGTCGGCTGCTGCCTGAAGCTGAGCGAGCTGTTCCTCAGTCAGTTCAAGTTCAATATCCTCATAATCTTCAAGGTCAACAATGAAGTCGTCCCAAGTTGTGGTTTTGCTGCCCCGCTTGAGTTCATTGTTGTCATTGACGGTGATTTCAGAGGCATACATATTGCCTTCACCCGGATAACCCGAAGGGTTGCAGATGATGTCAATGTGATTACCGTTCTTGTTTATCCAATGACAGATCTTCTTGTCATGAACATGCCCACAGAACCACTTGGTTCCGTCTTCCATCATGTCCAGATACTTTTCAGCATCAAAATAGAAGAACTTGTTACATGGGTCATTCCGATATTCAAAAGATACACCTGCCTGATATGGCACGAAGTGAGTGAAGATGACCCTTGGTTTCTGTTTCAGCATGTTAGTCATCTGTTCATCATAATGGTTCCAAATCTTTTCAGGATCCTTACTGATGTGATGCTTCCAATGCTTTCCGTCAAACCACTTCTTCCAGTCAAACTTATTGTTAGCCCAAGCCGGTGCTTCACACTTCAAGTCACACATGCCCATCGTTCCAGCGATGCCGTCAATGACATCACCGTCCATAATATGAACATTCGGATAGGCTTTCGCAAATTCCTTTATTGCAGCAATCTTGTGGTCAGAAGTGTCAAACTGCAAGTTGGACTTAGAAGGTGTTGCCCCTCTAACCAAGATGTCATGGTTTCCAAAGCAGATGTAGACCTGCTTATACTTTCCTGCCAACCACTTGACGGTCCGTATGTAAGTCAAGTAATCATTCGCAATGTCACCAGGGACGATGATAGCGTCTGTTAAAGGATACTCCCTCATCTTCCAGAGATATTCCAATGTATCAACGGTCACATCTTCCTTAGGATCGTCGTTTTTCAACCGACTTGGTTTGCATGCATAGCAGAACCACATATCGGTATGTATGTCTGATAAAACAAACGCTTTCATAATGTTATCCTTCTAAGACTGCCTTAAAGGCATCGTAATTGACGGTGTCAAACTTGCTGAAGATAGCAAATTCAATCGTCTTAAATGATTTTCTGTATTTCTCTATTACATTTTTCCAAGCCCGAGCAACAAGTTCAGGCGGGTTCTTAAATGCTCCACAACCAAATGCACCAACAATGATATGATCATCACCGTTTGCTGTTGCAAGACCTAAGATATTGTCAGCACGGGTTTCATGCAGCTTAATCAGATCCTCAGCAGAAATCTTAACGCCTTCACCTCTTTCATGGTTATAAGCGTTAGTCGGTGTTTCACGCAGGTTCGGCGCAGCACAAGTAATCACATCAGCCACAAACGGTCTATATAGATTATTGTATGCGTCCGACTTGATAATCGTCACCTTTGACAAGATCATATCATCATTGTGTAGCGGCGTTCCATTCTGACGATGCGGGTTATAGAACTTATCCCACATTTCTTTCTGGTTCAAACACTGATACAAGTTAGAACAACGACATAGGCATTCTTCTTGTGCAGTTGAGCCCTTCGTTACGCCGCCACCTGGGTTAGTCGCAGATGCAAAGTTAAGCACAGCTACCTTTCCGCCGTATGCTCTTGCAGCGTCAAACGAGCTTTTCTTTGAAATGACAACCTTACACGGTTCATCAAAACGGTCACGCGGTCCGCCTTTCCAACCAGAATAGAATGCAGTGAAACGCTTTGCTTCTTCAGTTGCTTCCTTCAGCTGCTTATTCGTTTCAAACTGCTTTTGTGTGTCTTCAAAAATCTTAATGTTTGTCTGTTTCAGATCTGACATAAATGCATACCTCATCGCTTACTGGTGCGATAGTTATGATAAGATGATCATTACCTAATGAATCATATACTCTCATGTTCTGTTGCCACGGATTAGTAAACATAACATCTGGTTTCCAAGGTGGACGAAATTCTTCTCCATCAATGTAAATATGTGTAATGTCACTATCACTATGAAATTCTTCTAAAGTTTCATTTCTGGCCTTTACGCTTTCTTCATACTGATATGTTTCAAATTCGTCTTCATTCTTCAAGTCAATTATAATCCGAGCTGACTTTAGGTTGGTGCCATCTTCATACTTGTCACCTTCCTCAATGTAGCAGTCAATAATTGCAGAAGCAGGAATGATAATACCACTGCAACTATCAAACCTTAGTTCCAGTGTTTCTTTCGGTTTCTTTTCTTTCATCTTTTTGCTCCGGGTTGTATTTATGGGTCTTATCTTTTTCGCATTCATAGATCTGACCTTTAATACCGTAACTTGATGAAATAAAAGAGGAGAGATCTTTCTTTACCCCGTCCTCGTTCTCACCCCATCGTTTAAAGATGCCAATGTTAGTCAGCAGCTTGTAGCGTTCCTTCATTGGTTTCACCCTTTCCGAAAATCTTGTCCTTAACGCGAGCAGCAAATTTTTCAGGCGACCATGAGTAATCATATCCGCCTTCATATCCGTGTCCTAATGCCGGACCTTCAACCCAATTGCCGTTTTCGTCCTGATGTTCATAACATCCTGTAAAGAAGTGAGAGAAAATGTCGCGGCCAACATGACGATTCGGCTTGACAAATCTTAGCGTGTCAATGCAGTTGAGATTTCCTTTTCTCTTCTCCATCAAAGCCTTCATGTCTTCACGAGAGTCAACAGCGTCCACGGGATGGTGCTGTTCAAATTCCGTCATGAGCTGAATTTCTTCAGCCTTTGCATCACCAAGCATGTTGTGATACAGTGCCTTTTCGTATTCATACTGGTCATCGGTCTTATCGCCGAAAGCCCAAGTTACGATCTTATCAGTAACCGAAATGAGCAAGTCTGTCTTCTTCATATTTTTTCCTTTTTTCAAGTACCTTTTTGATAAATTTCTTTGAGGTGTGTTCTTCAAGCCAATTATAATTCTTCAGTGGGAATTTCCAGCTTTCAACTTTTCTCTGATAAATGCTCACGACCTTATCGTGTTTCATTTTAATGTATCGTGCAATGGTCGGATCAGCTGTCTTTGCCCATTTCTTAAAGTCTTCATCATAAATCCAATGAACGGGCCATAATGCTTTATAATAGTGAGCTAACAAGAACCCTCTTGTGAGGCTGCAATATTTTCCTGAAATGTCAAACTTATTGCTTGTAAGATCATCAAAGACGCAAAAGCTAACATAAAACGGCAGCTGCATCCAATCATACCACTTAAATGGTTTCGTCGCAGCCCATATAGCACTAACTAGCTGCTTGAGACATAACCAGTTCAATCCACGAGTGTCATACCCAAGTCCGGGCTTTTTCTTAGGTTTCAATCTTATCATGTTTACCTCTGCCTTTTAGTCAAAAATAACAAAAAACCGAGCCATCGTCAATAGCTCGGTTAGAAAAATTTATCTTATTTTGATACTTTTGGAACAGGCGGGTGAACCTCGTGATTTTCCATTCCTGGGTAAGTACCGCCGCAGGTAGGTGAGATAGGCGGAGCCCATCGTTCTAGTTGGAAAGGCGATGGTGCAGTTCTTGCGTTCATCACCCTTAGTTCTGCGAGAATTTCATCAAGTTTTCCAATAACCGTTCTGAACTGTTCAGGTGTCATTTCAACCTCCGTCATATTTAAAGTGGTTAGGGTTAATCATCATTATAACCTTGTTGTCTTCGGTGCGTTCTGCACTGAAATCATCAACAAGATCGTCAATCAAAATCGCTTTTGTTCCTGGGATGAAGCGTTCAGCCATGCGATGGAAACATTCCATTTTTGTTAAGCCGTATTCATTCATCATTGCTCCAGGCACAAGAGCTTCTTCTCTGTCTTCTTCATGAAGAAAGCCATGTTTAATCATCAAGTCCACTGAGTCATTTTTTACGAAGACATCTCCTCGCTTATCCTCAGGAACACAAAGACGGTCAAACATACGCTTTACTACTTCAGGTTCAATTTCCTCTCGGGTTGTCCATCCCCATGTAAAGAAATTGACTGAAAGTAAATCATCCCCGCAGCCCAAAATGAAAAGGCGAATGCTATTGCAGTTTTCGTCCATAAAATTCATATCAAACAGCGAGTCAATTACCGTGTTTTCAATGTCAAGAAAAATCTTTATCATTTTCTTTCAACTTATTATAGACAAACATATTCTGTCCAAGAATGCCACCATTAAGCTTATGCAGTCTACCCCAAGTTCCTGGACCTCCGTGAAGCTTATTCCATTTATTCACGAGGTAGTTGCCTACTGCCATTGAGCGGCTCTTGCCGGCATGGCAATGTATGAACCAATGTCGTTTGTCCTGATTCTTTTCAAAAAATTCCAAAATTTGCTTTGCTTGTTCATCTGTGATGCCGTATGCGGTTCCGTATTCGGTTTCCTTAGACGGTTCCGTAATATCATCAAAGTCAAGGTTCAGAACATTGTCATGCTCGCCCTTGAACCAATGTTCGTCAACCGTATTATGACGTTTGAAGTACTTTTCACGAAAAGCCGGTGAGCAACAAATGGAAATAAATGCGTGATCTGTGGGCACATTTGCATCATTCCATCCTTCGTGTTCCATACCATCATCAAAGTTCTTATGGGACATTACCCAGAAGTGTCGGTAGTTAATCATTTTTCTTCTACCCAAAATAAATTTCCATCAATTTCAACTTTCTTGATAGGCGCTTGCTTTTTCAATGCCTCAATGTTGAACTCAAGGAGAGTATTAAGTCTGTTAACCTGTTCTTCTGTCAAGTCTTCTTTGAAAGTGATAGTGATTTTCTTAACACTCATCTGTCATCTCCATCATACTAATAAAAATACAAGTGTCGCAGCCATGATAACCGCGACAGCAATGTATCCTAAAGGTTCTTTTTCCGTCGGATCTTGATATTCATCAAGGAGTTTCATCGTGCCATATCCTTTTCATCATAATCATCGGTGTCAAAGACATCAGCAACCCATTCATCTTCAGCTTTGATTTCTGCTTCACCGTTAGGATTGTCCGCAATGTCGCTTCTGTAAATGATACGATTCTTATCACGAAGCATCTTCTTTCTTTCAAAACGCTTTGTCTTTTTCAGACCATTTTCTTCAGATGTCCATGACTTTACCAAACGGCAAGCCTTATACCATTCCTCATCGGTGAACCCATATTTCTTGAGAAGATCTGAACGGAGCTTGTCCCAATCTTCAATACAACGGGCTGGCGTCTTGTCAAATTCTCGCATGAAACGAATGAGCTTGTTTTCAAAACGGTCTTTCTGCGTGTTATGCATTTTCCTTAATCAATTCCTCTTGCTGTTTCTTCATTTCTTCGTCACAACGGTCGCAAATTCTTTGAAGCGCATTGATATGATCTGCCGTAGCATTCATCTTCTCAAGAAACTTGTTTGCCTTATTGACATCCTTTTCTTTCAACATCTTATTCTTCAGCTTTTCAAGATGCTTTAAACCATCTGAAATAGACTTGTCATAATCATGATGCCAATGAGTTCCTATAGACCAAAAATGAGATACCTGTTTTCCGTCATTGCGAACATAGCATCCTGGTGACTGCCAAAGGAATGGAAACAAATCTTCAATCTTGTTGATTTCCACTGCTTTGTTATCAAGATAAATCTTATACTGTTCAGTATCAAATTCATCAAGAAGTGTGCCCATTGAGCAACGCCCAAGATCATTGTAAGCTTTAAGCGTAAACTTCATAACTTATCCTTTAGAACATTTACGAATTTCTTTGATGAATGTATGCATGTCCTTAATCAGATTTTCAGGACGCAGCTCAACGCTATCATCATCAAGGTTAGCCAGTTCACGGTTGCAGTAAATGCTGCAGATTCGTCCTTCACGATAAGGTTCCGTGATGATGACGTAAGGCTTGAAATCCTTATAGAAGATGAGACCCCAATGTCCTGCGGGTGAAACTTGGACAGCGCAATGATACCTGTCTATGTATTGTTTGAAGCCACGAAAACATTTTGGCATGTTAAGTAGTTGTGCATCAGTCTTTAGCATTTTCTTCCTCGTAAAATTTATGGCACTTAACGCCATTCTTGATTAGATAGTTTAATCCGTCTGACGGATTTCTGTCATAATCATCAATGTAATATACATTCTTAATACCAACTGCAGCAATCAGCTTTGCACAATGAATGCACGGCGAAATTGAAATGACAAGGTCACATTCCGTAACATCAATGTGGTTCTTGATAGCGAAAGCGATGCAGTTCATTTCTGCATGCACTTCATTCTTTTCAGAGAACTTATGATGTTCATCATACCATTGCTCTTTGGTCACTTTATACTGCGCCATCTCAGCCGGCGGTGCATATTCCCCAATGAAATACTCATCACCAATCCGAATGAATTGGTCACAGCAATGTGGGCGACCTTCTGCAGTTCCGTTGTATCCTACAGACAGGATTCGTCCGTCTTTAACAAGCATAGCAGCAACATGCAGTCTTGCACAAGTTGACAGTGCTTGATAAGATTTCAATGCGCCGGCATAAATGCCTTTATACTTCAGTTTCATTTTTAGCTCCAAGAAAATCCGTCAGATGCTGGTGCAGGTTGACCAGTTGCATACCACGGTTCGTCCTTTTCCCACGAAGATGTCGCAGGAGGTTCAGGTGCCTTTGGCGCTTTTGGAACCTTAGGAATGTCAACAGGTTGTTCTGGTTCAGTATCTGTATCATTTGCAGCACGAATCTGACTGAAGATTTCAATCTTTTCATCGAGTGTCTCAAGGGCACAACCCATACCGTGCTTGACAATAAAGTTGTAGAAAGCTCTTCCGTCAAATTTACCCTGCTGCCAGTTTTCAAGAATGTCAATCACCGGCTGATGATATTCGGTAGGAATGAACTCAAAGTCAATCAAGCGGCGGTTTTCATCAAATCGTTTCTGGAGGTCGTTCTTTGTCAACCAATCCTGAAGACCTTCAAGCAAGATCTTTTCAACGGTCTTCGGTCCAACACCCTTCTTCAACTGAGGAATATCATCGCTCTTATCGCCTGTGATAATCTTCTGCATCAAAGCGAGGTTCGGGTCAAGAACTTGAATGTACTTATTCTTAATCGGATCCCACTGTTTGAAGTTCGGGTATTTGTGCAGCTGGTAAAAATCCTTATCGGTTGAAATAAGGGTGATGTCCCACTGCGGCATGTATTTTGTTGTCAATGCAACAAGGTCATCTGCTTCCAAATGTTGAACACGCAAGAAAAGACAGTTCTTCAAAGACTTCGCCAAATCTTCAATGAATTCATTGTTCATCTTGAAGAATGCGTCAAAGTCAACTGGAGATGCTTCTCGTCCTGGAGCACGGCTGCATTTATAATCCGTAAATACAGTGCGACGCCAATTCTGAAAACCTTCCTGGCAGAAGATAATCTTGTTTGGCTTAAACTGTTTAACAGACTTACAAAGCGATGTCAAGAATGCGTTCTTGTAGATGGTGAACTGAGTGTCCGTCGGGTCATAAGCCAAGGCGAACAAGCAGCGCATGCTAAGGTTGTTTGTGTCAATAAGAAGGACCTTATCCCTCTTGGTTTCTTTATATCCTACTGCTTCTTCTAGGAAGTTCATCTTGTGGTCTCCATTCCGAATCGGGTCGGTGGTAAATGATGTCATAAAAATCTTCAGGAAGGATTCCCAAAGAGCCCCATGTTCCGTGAAGAATACCCATCGAGTCAACCATTTCCACGGTTCCCTCTCGACCTTTGTATTCTTCGGCTCTTGGGTCTTCATTGCCGTCGGAATCCGTAGCAAGAGCACGGATTCGGATTTTGTCGCCTACGACTGCTTTCATATTTTGTCTCCAGTTTCAAAAACAAAATAATAAAAACAGCCTCGGTTGGCAATAGTTTAAATACTTATTTTTTCTCTAAGAAATCCTTGATACGGCCAGACAAGTCCATACAGCGATGGACAAGTGGAATCTTCTTATCAGCGCCTGGCAGTTGGAAAAGCAACAATTCCGAAATCTTCATGTCAGTATGTTTCTCAAGCATGTACTTGTATAAACTTAACTGCAATGAGTATTCAGTTGTGTTGCATACTTCAAGATCATCAAACGGAGCCTTAAGATATTCATCGCCTGTAAAGCTATGAGTGTCAAAAGATTTTGATGTCTTCCAGTCAATGATTGCGTATGAATTGGTCTTCATGTTATAACCAATCATATCAATGGTTCCACAGATTCCATTCGGCTGGTCATATACGACGAATTCGTTTGCGACAGGTGCATAAATGCCTTTCATCTTCTTGAAAAGTGGGAGGCAGCGGAACTTCTTGCGCCATTCAAAGTCTTCCTTCATTCCTGGGAATTTTTCTTCAAGACGGTTATCAAAACGATAGTCCTTCTTATACCAAAGATTTTCCATCACGGAGTGAATTTGTGTTCCAAGGGCGCATGAATAGTCACCGGCGTATTTCCATTCAGCCTGAACTTGCGGAGTAAGTTGTTGTGTTTCAAGCTCAATGAGCTTGTCTTTTTCTTCACCAGTTAGTTCAGGATGTTCGTCTTTGACTTTCTTTGCTGCTCTCTTTCGTGCACTGTTCTTTGCTTTTTCGTCCCAATCGACCTCAGGCACAAACTGCTTATACCAACCTGTTGCAGACTGATAATTTGTGCCGAGTGAGTCTGTGTATTTATGACGAGTCTCTTCAAAGGAGATGTCATTGAATGAGGTCCATAATTGTTCGTGTAAATTATTCATATACAAAATATAACAAAAGATGGCGCCTTTTGAACGCCATCTTGAAATTTTTCCGTGTAAGTTCTTATTAGAAAATCTTCAAGTAAGGAGCTGAATTTATTTCGTAATCGTAATGCTTTTTACCCTTCTTATCTTTATTCAAGATGGCCAACGGATAACCAGCTGACTTGGCGAAGATCTTAGTGAATGTCCAAGGATGAGTAAAGACAAGCGAAGCAATACGCTTAACGCCTTCATATACTGCTTCAGGAACTGATTTACCATCGGCTAGTGCACGGTTAATGATAGCCGTGAGGTCAATCGGTTTATAGCCAGGTTCATCAGGCACAATATCCTTTAATGCAAGGTTACCCTTACCAAAGAATGCCTTTGCTCCCTTAAGACCAAAGTTACATTGTTTAGTGCCGCCCGCTTCACGAATGAAGATACCTAGCATATCATCATCGCTGGCGTGTAGGTCTTTTCCGTGTCCTTTATTGAATGGTACACAAATTGTATAAGTTTTGACGCCTTCTTTAAATTCTGGGATCTGAAGTGATTTCTTATTGCAGTTAAATGTGCAGTTCTTCGGATCATTCGGGTCAATCTGAACAACGACCTTGTATTCATCATTGATGTTATCGCCTACAGCGGTTGTCTTAAGGTTAAAGTTAACGGCAGCAACCATAACATCTGCACCAGTCTGTTTCAGCGACAATCCAAGCATTCTGCCTTGGTTAATCATTTCATTGACAAATTCATTGTGTTCTTTGATTTGTCCATTCTTGAATGACATGCACTGATTCATTAATGGAACTGCATCTGCTGAATTGAAAACAAGCAAAACGTCGGTCTTATCAACTGTGTCCTTCTGAACGCCGCAACGCTGTGCTCCGAGGAACTTAGCTGCTGCTGACTTGATGTTTCCAGGCAGTCTTAGGTTATCGTGAATGAACAACGGCTTGAACCATGTTGGCTTCTTAACAAAAACCTTGTCTATTTCTTGACGCCAATCTTTTCTGTAAATTGCTTCAAAGCAATTACGCCAACCGTTGTTGTTGGATGTCAAGATCATGTTGATTTCAGCTTGGAACTGTTCAATATCTTCAGGAGGCACATTGTAATCAAGATATCTACAAATGCCTGTTTTCTTTACAGGGTCAGAAGATTCCATCCAAGCCTGAACAGGATACTTAGCCTTCTTCTTGTCAGTCGGAATAGGAATCTGAACATGGTCAACACGCATCTGCATCAAAGCAGCAATTACTGCTTCTTGGAAGTCAGTTGTGTTTTTCAAGTACTTAAATGATTTTGACTTAGCTGACTGATGTAAAGCAATCTTAGCACCTGACGGCAATGTAATGGTAATATCAGATGCACCGGTTTGGTTAGCACCTGCATCAAACAAGTTTGCTTCTGCAGATGAACCTTTTCCTACACAAATTTTCGGCTTAGCACTTGCGCTGTTTGATGTCTTATAAAACAAGCCGTTAAAGTCTGGGTTATCAAACTCTTCATCGCTAACCATCGGACCACCAGCCAATTCTTCCAATTCAGCTAGTACATCAGGATATTGTTTCAATGCATCAAATGTACTGATATTACGATTTGGAATCTTCGCAGTAACAGGCTTTTCATCAGCGACTGCTTTTGCTTCTTCAGCAGTCTGCGGCTTGTCTGTAGAAGAAACACCCTTTGACTTAGTGTCAATCTTTTGTCTTACTTCATTTAAAAAATCGTGTACTGATTTCATTTGAATTCCTCTACATTATTTATTCTTAGCCGTTTTAGCTGCCTTCTTTGCTTCGCGTTCAGCAGCCTTGCGAGCCTTCTCTTCTTCCTTGGCCTTCTTAGCTGCTTCCTTCTCACGCTTAGCTGCTTCCTTACGAGCAATTTCAGCTTCATAGTCTGACTGGAGGCGAACCTCTGTCTTATACTTATCATTCAAGGCATTTGCTATCTCGTCAGGTGCAGTGCATTCTTCAAGTTTTTCAACATTGAACTTACCGAGGTTGGCAGTAAGAATGTTTGAACGGCGAATGGCGAGTTTATTTTCTGCTGACTTATGACGAGCAAGAGCCTTGATTTCTGCATCGGTCACATCCATACCAGTTAGGTAGAAACCCTCTGAAATTTCAGCAGGCCAGTATTCCTTCGGACATGTTGTCGGTCTGAACTGTTCATCAGAACCCTGTGTTGAGTGGCCTAGCTTCAACCAACCGTTGACTTTACCGAAGCGATAGCCCATGCCGAAGATCTTTTCAAAGTAAGGGTTCTTCTGCATGATTAGGCAGTGTCTATAGCCGTCAACCTGTGGAAGTAGTGACTTATAAGTGAAATTGACAATCTTATCATCGGTAATTACAATGTCAGTAAACTGACCGCCGACGCCTTCGTCATCTCTTGCACCCTGAAGAGCCTTATAGACAGCAATCTTTTCATCTGTCATATTGCCTGCGAAGATACGGTTCTTCACATCATTTTTCTTTGTCTTTCCGAGCTTTCCAGAAACAGGTTGCCAATCTCCACCACCGATAGACTTACGAGTCAATGTCAAATCATACGGGTTCCAGATAACGCCAACAAGGCCATCGTTCTTTCCTTCATAAAGGAAACCGGAGATAGGAGTTTCAAGAGTACCGTCATCGCGCTGATAATAATCGGCGTTCATCATCTTGTAGAAGGCGTAAGCACACTTAGCTGAATTACGCTTTTCATTCGGTGTCAAGCGGGCAACATCGTTTTCATCATACTTGATGCCAAAATGTTTCATCTGAGCTTCAATGTATGTTTCTTCTCCAGGCTTACCGAGTTCATTGAACAGAGCTGACTTGACGAAGTAAGAATAGATGAAATACATCAGCTTGTCAGAAGCAATCTTGAATTCATATACATTGTTTCCATACAATGTTTGACGGGTATCGTCATGATAACCCACATTTGCTTCTGCAGGTGGTTCAAGCGTTGTGTAAATGCCAAGGCCATACATATTGCCGGCATTGTTCGCAAAACGCAGTTCCTGCTTAAAGAAGTACTGTTCAAATTCTTCAGATTTTGATGTTGTGTAAAGAAGGATGTTGTTTCCTTCAAACTTTTCATTCAGACCTTTGCCAGTCTGTTGAACATAATACTCAGCTAAATTCATTTCTTCATCACCTTCAAAAGATTGTTAATTGCTTCCGTCAACTGCTTAGCCTGTTCATGAACTTTATGCATGTGGGCCAAATTCTTATCAGTAAAATCATCTGTCAAAAGCTTCATCGCTTCCGAGCCGTCACTGACAACGAACCCTTCGCCGCCTGATGGCTTTCCCTGATGTCTGGTATAGAAACCGCCGAGCTTAATCTGCTCGGTAATGTCGTTCAATGCCTTGGAGATTTCAGCACATAGGTTTGCGATGTTATCGGCCTGGTCACCTAGTACTGAGAAGTCCTTTGTCTTGAATGCTTTACGAAGATTCTTCTGGAACTTCGGGTCATTCAGTTCCTTTATTGACATACAGTGAGCACGGATTGGGCCAATGCCCGGTGCATTGAAGTTCTTCATCTTCGGTTCAATGTCATTCGGGTCAAGGACAAAAGCCTCTGATTTATCAAGCAAACCGCTTGCATCGCTGATTCTCGAAACGGAGAATGAGGATGACACCTTCGTATGAACGAAGATACCGAAGTTTGACTTCTCAATTTGGGCAACCCATTGCGGGTCCGTAAAGACATATTCAAGCGTGTTTGGGGTACATGCGGGATTGCCATCAACCTCTGTCAATTCATCGCCCTTACCATAGAATACATCGCCCCAAACCATTATCCCAGGCTTAACAGTGCGGGCCAACTTCAAAGCGTTCTTAAATGACGCAATGCGATGTTCCTTAGCCCCGGGTTCCATATCTTTCTCAGCAAAGAACTTATCAATCTCTTCATTGCTTGTGAAGTAGGCACCGGGTGTTCCTTTCTGTGTTTGCTGAATAATCAGTTTGAAAGAAACACCTGGACCTTTCAGCCCAGGGAATTCTGACCACATCACAACGGCAGGCGCGCCGTCAATTTTGGTTGACAAGTTTCTACCCTTTGCTGCCACCTCCAAGAGATGGCACATCAGGTCCCACTTGCCGTCACCAAGTAAATCAAATGCACTCTTCATTAAGCTTCTTCCTCAGGTGCAGGTTCTGTGGTTTCTTCTTCTGTTTCGCCGTTTACGTATGAGGCATACTGCGGCTGAGATTTCACTAGGTAATCGTGGAAGCCAAGCTCCTTAATCAAATCCAAAGCGCCTTGAGCATTTTGTCCCTTGATAAGTTTCTGCCAGTCCTTGTCAAACTGACGAGGAGTTACCTTAAGCACGCCCTTGTTTGCAGCGCTGAATTTCTTCAATGTGTCCATTGAGTCAGCGGTGAAGTCCCATCCGTATGTTGCGTAGAAACGAATAGCACGAAGAACTGCAACAGGTTGACCGCCAGTCGCCATAGCTTCCTTCATGAAATTGGTAAGATTGAGCTTATGAGCCTTCATATCCTTCTGTCCGCCACATGGGTCAACAATTTCGCCAGTAGCGAGGTCCTGTGCCATAGCATTCATTGTTAGGTCACGGAATTGGAGGTTATCTTCAATCTTTTCGCCTTTATGCAAGCAAGCAGTTTCAAATTCTTCGCCGGCAACGATAGGCACAACGATGATCTGCTTACCTCTAAATCTGATATCTGTTGTGTTGAACAAGGCTGCATAAGTCTTGTAATACATGGTTGTGATTAGGTCAAAGTCGTTCGGTGTCTTGCCCAAAATTTCATCACGGACGCATCCGCCAATGAACCATAGGTGGTCAGGTTCCCCAGTCAGTTCGTTTGTATGTTCAGAAACCTGTTTACCCATTTCCATTGCGGCAGCTCTAACATCGCTTGCCTCGTGGGAGATATGAGCTTCACCAAGAAGATCGTTCAATGTCTTACGAGAGACGGATTCTTCAATGCCCATGCCCTTTGCCACATCCTTGAACATCTGTTCAGCAGCTTCCTTGTCATCAAACGGCGCATGTTCAATAAAGCCGTTTACATCGCCGTTCTTAATGAAAGCACGCATCTGAGATGCTGAGAAGGCTTCGTCAGAGTCACGAGCCATTGCTTCCTTAACAACAACATTCACATCCAAAATTTCACCACGGGCTTGGTATTTCTTCAATAATGATCTTGCGAATCCCTGATATGCTGGGACGCGGTCAGAGCCTGCGAGCAATGTCACAGTACCGCCACCACGCTGCTGAGAAAGGAATGCACAGTCACGAATCAAATCATAGACCTTCATACAAGGATCTTCAGCAACAGTTACGCCATAAGGCTTACACATCAGCTTGACGTATTTCTTCTTTGTTTCAAAGTCAAGCGGGTTCTTTTCAGCATCAACAGAACCTGACAGCGATATGATAGCCTCGCCTTCTTCTTCCTTTGCTTGGGCTGCGAGCTTTCTTACAACGCCCAAATGTCCCACATGGGGAGGATTAAAGCGACCGTAGAAAACAACAATGTTTCCGGTCTGAGGCATAGCGCCTTCCAAAAGAAATCTTCTAAAATCTGATAACATACAAACCTCGTGAGTATTTTGTTTTATTTATTACTTGTCGGCAAGTAACCCGAGTTCTTCCTGCGTCACGACCTTCCACTTATATCCGTGCAGTTTCGCCCATTTACGGGCTTCTGTCCACTTTTCGTGATTTCTGCGTAAAACATTACAACGTTCTTGCCAAGCGTCAATTCTTTTCTGCGTCAGCTTCTTTTTTCTGTTTAGTTCTGGGAAGATGATTTGACCGCATTCGTTAAGCTGCGGCACCTGACACGCTGGCTTAATCTCAATAAGCCACCTTTCAACCTCGTCATTTCTATTTTTGGTTACGATAAGGAAGTCGGTCACATATTTATGATGGCGGTTGTCAATCATGGAGTAATAAGGCACTTCAATGCATTCAGAACCCCATTCAAGTACATTCATTTCAATGTCACACCAGTTCGCAAAGATTGATTCCCAACTGGAACGGAATGTAATCTTCTTATGGACACCCGGCATTTTGCCATTCTTGTTTAGGCACTTTTCTGGATGTCTAGGATAAAACTCGCCTGCCGCGAAGTCAGCGCCGAACATTGACATTATTGACCTCTGTCCAAATCGGTGAGGTTAAGGCCAATCATTGATGTTTCAAGGATGCCAGCGTCAACCTTTTCACGCTTCTTAGCTGTTCCCTTTTCAATCTTTTTCGCAATGCGTTTCAATGACTTTTCTTTCTTCAGGGCAAATACTTCTTGCACATGCTGTGGAAGATTTACGGCTGCGTCAATGCCACGGCGAAGACGAAGTTCTTGTCTGCCAAACTCGCACAAAGCAAAAGCGTCAATGATATCTGAAGTCGGGGGAACGCCGTCACCCTTCGTAACTGCAGGCAATTTCGAGATGTCAGGTTTCAAACCTTGCCACTTATTGAAAGCCTGATACATAGAAATCTTATCGGCTCCACCGTAGCCTGAGAAAAATTTCTTGTTTGTGGTAGGAGAATAGAATCTTAAAGTGATTCCATCACGATACATCTGCTGCTTGAAGAATCCTTCAAATTCAGCAAGATTGAAGACTCGTCCATTTGCATTGATAGCATAGTCTTCAATGAATGCGTAGTCACATCCTTCAACCCATTTCAGCATGTGGTCATGCAGGAACTTAAATCTAGCATAATCATCAACAAAGTCTTTCTTTCCTTTGTATTCAATGATATTGCCGCCTGCATACTTCGGAATTGAAAATCCGTAGCCTTCGCATTTAACAACATTCAGGTCATCATCAAGTTCTTCAATGACGATGCCTGGAGACGCATAAGATAAATCACATCCGCATATCTTCATAAATACACCCTTCCTTATCGGGTGTATTTATATACTCTCCGCGGATCTCTTCAAATTCGGTTGCCGTCTCGTGGCGAACGTCATGTTCAAACTTGACGCCCTCACCGACCTTTTCGGGTATCTGCATTTCTGATGGCCTCCTTCATGTCCCGCACAGTATCCTTCATCGCAAGAGCGACTTCATCAAGCGTTGTGCCCTTTTCAGGTATCTTCACGGTCCACTTGTTTCGTTTCATCCACTTCTTGAAACCTTCAACGGTGCAAGTATCGCAGGCAGCTCCTTGACCAACCATCAGGGATGTGATAAGCTGCTTACCATTGTGTTCAAGAAGCAAAAATTTTGTAGGAAAGTCAGCATCTTTAACTTCAACCCACGGAAGCTTTTCATCAACATACGGGTTGAAACAATGCCACATTTCCTTATACTTATTGATGTCCGGATCATTTGAATACCAAGCTTCTTCATCGCCAACTTCAATTTGGTTGTCAATGACTTCTTCCCAAAGCTTGCGGTCAAATGCTTCCATGTGCCTAATAGGTTCATCATACAGCATCTTGATAAGATCACGCTGGCTCTTGTCCTTGAAGAACTCATCAATCTTTTTCATCTTTTCTTCAAACCTCATACTTGCCTTATTGCATTTTCTTGCATTTGACAGTGCCGCACTTCTTGCACTGCAAATAAATTCTGTCATAATCACAGAAACCACCAGTGTCAACATTGACGGTTTTGATGATTTCCCATTCATGCTTGCAGGCACGACATATACATATGCAAGCAATAACTGTCGCTGAAATAATCAGCAATGTAATGATCTCAAACAATTCCTTTCTCCTTACAGAACTTTATCAAAGCTCTCACAATTAAGATGCCAACAAAGTCTACTATAATGAATGCTAGGTTGAACTCCACGAGGAATAACGGCATTCCTAGCAAGCCAAGAATGACAGTAAGTATTGCACAACCCAACAGGATGTACATAAAAACATCAAATGCTTTAAGTATCAGTTCCATCTTATCTTCCTATCTTATACCATTCATTTGCTAGACGGCTAATCTGTTTATCATACGCCTTGTCAGCCCAGGCTGGACGAGGAATGCTCCTAAATTCTTCGTAAGATCCGCCAATGCCAGAGAACCAAGCAGCCAGTCCGAACACACCGTTATGTCGCATACCTGCAGGCATTTCATCAAGTTTTCTCTTGACAAATTCCTTTGCCTTCGTCATATCTTGATTAGGATCACGCTTCTTCTTGTTCTGTTCATCAATGCTACGAATGTATTCCTCTTGCTTTTGTTCACACAAAGCATAAGCAAACGGGAACCCTTCAATGCTATCAGGCGACCAAAGTTTTCCGTTATGAATGTTGTAATAATACGGTGCACCAGGTGCCTTCAATGCAGGCATCTTGAAGAACTGTGCTTTCACAAATGACGCTGGGTCAATGTGTGGAAAGTATTCAAGCATGTAATGATAAGGACTGAATGTCTTATCATGGCATTTGAAAAACAGTCTGTTTATGTCATAACTCCTATCCAAAAATAAGAGAACTCTGAACTTGTTGTTTTTGCCGTCATACGAATGTGATGTATGAAGAATGTACTTATACATCTTAAAACGATTCTCAAATTCTTGAATGGTATAATTGGCGTCATCAAAGTCAAGAATGAGAATGTTAGTGCTTCCAATGTTTTCAGTACATCTCTTTTGCCCATTTATCGTGCAGAACTTCCACTGCGGTATCATTGACTTATCTGGGACAATCAGCGGCTTCTTAACAAGTCCAATCACTTTAGCAAAGACTTCCGGAGTTATCTCTGTGCTTTGCATAATGTTGTCAAATTGGTTGTTTATCGTCGCTAAAATCATATAACAAATTTAATAAAAAAACCGAGCCTGCGAGGCCCGGTCTTAAAAATTTATTCTCGAAGTTTTAGAACGGAAGTTCTTTTGGGTTGTTCAACACATGTTCAACACCGAAACAAATCTTCTGAACAAGCAGCTTAATATCATCGCCTGGCTTGAGAGGAATACCCGCAGCTCTGCGATGTCCGCCGCCGTCACCGACATACTTACACACATCAAGTAGGTTGATGTTGTCGGTTGCCGAACGAATTGAGAGAGCATTTCCATGCTTAATGATTTGGTACTGATAGCCGTCATTTGCCAGTCTTCGGCTCATTTCAGCCATGTACATTTCGCATTCATAGAAGCAACCCTTATGCGGCAAGTCGCTTATCGGCAGGTTATCATATGTAAGTTGAACTGCCTTCTGGTAATCAAGTATGTACTGCTTTTCTTCTGGGTAAAGCTTGGTATTTCCGTTCATAAAGCGAGTCATGAACCATCTGAAACCCATCTGCCAATACAGAGCATTGAAAGGCATCGAGCGAGGATCTGACAATGTAAACAAGTCGTAGTCATTCGCAAGGAAGACCAAGTCATTCAAGTGGCTCATGTCCTTTTTCACGCTGAAATACTTGAAGGCGAGCATTGCCCCGCAGTACTTAAGGTTGATGTGAACATTGTTCTGTGGGTCATTGAAAGACAAGCAGCTTTCGTGATGGTCAAGAACGAGGATAGGCTTGCCCATTGCCTGAAGTGCCTTGATATTCACAGGAGTGAAGTCAGTAAACACAACAGCGTCAATCTTATCTTTATACTTGATGATCTTGTCAACTGCTTCTTGTTCACGACCGTAATTTATCTGTTCAGTGATAACATTCTTAAAGTATGTTTTCACGACGATAGCAGAAATCACGCCATCAAAGTCTATATGCGTGAAATTCAACACGCGAAGATTTTCATCATAAAAGTTCATTATTCACCTTCCTGTGCCAACTTCTTGCACTTTGAACAGCTAGAAGGCAGCTGCTTAACTAAAGTTTGCGGTACACCAGCAACGACATGTCCACAGAGGCAAACAGGATCATTGTCCGATTTTCTGAGATGTGTCTTACCATCGCTTCCTATTACATTTTTATACTTCATACTAAACCTCAAACAAAATATAACAAAAAATGGGAGCCTTTACACGGGCTCCCATAAATTTTATTCCATCAGATTACTTCTGCTGGTCATTGACGGTTGCCCAGAAGGCAGCTTCATCAAGTGTTTCGGCAGGAGCGGCTGCGGCCTTCACCGGTTCGGGTGCAGGTGCAGGTGCATCAAAATCAAATCCAGCTGCGTCCGACTTTGTGTTTTCTGCAAACGGATTGGTTGATGCGATGGACTGTGCAGAGGCTGCTGAAGTTCCTGCGACGGGCACGCCGTCAAACAGTGTCTTACCGGTCTTCTTTTCATATCTTTCAAGAATAGCGTTGTAATCAGCAACATCTTCTTCCTTGTGGTAGCATTCATCAAGGCGGTAAAGCTTGCTTTCAACTTCGTCAATTTCTGCTTCAGTCAAAGCTTCGTATTTCTTACCAGTCCATCTGTTGATAGGCTGCTGAGGACCGAAGTGAGAAGCGTCAAGCTTAGGACCATTTGCGGTCTTAACACCTTCATAAACGAAGTTAGCACCTTCAAACCAATCAAACGGGTTGATACCCTTCTTCACTTCAATGCCATCGTCCTTGTCGGTCATGGCTTCTGAAATGAGCTTCATGATTTGTGCGCCAAATTCAAAGCGATATACCTTTCCTTCCTGTTCAGTATTATTCGGGTTACGAACCACCAAGATATTACATACATATCTTGAACGAGCCTTTCCGAAGGAATGCTGCTTAGCTTCTTCCTTATTCTTGTAGATCTGGAACTGCTTTCTGTTGTATTCGCAAATCGGACAAGGCTTGCCGAACTTGCCAAGACAGTCACATCCAAACCACTGGTCACCGTTCACCTTAAACATGTGGGTGCGGTTCTCAATGAAAGGCTTAAATTCTTCAGGATGGCAGGGGAGGAAACGAATGACAACGCTGAACTTATTATCCTTATAGGTCGGCGTAAAAGCATCTTCAACCTTATAAGATTTGCGTGTCTGAGCAACAGGTTCTGTTGCGTTCTTGATGTCTGCGAAATAACCACTTAGGTCGCGTTTTACTGGCATATATTACTCCTTTATGTTTTGTCTTATAATGTGCATTAACCTTAAGAACTGATTAAATGATTGGTCAATTATCTTGCTTTCATCAATCTTGAAACAGTTGTTATCTTCTGCCTCAAGAAAGAACCAGTAGTTTAATTCACCTTTCCTAACCATTTCATAAAGTTTATTCTTCTGCTGTTCATTGACTTGGTATAGGTCAAATTTTGCGTCAGAGAATTCTGTAAACGGACAATCGCTATCAGCGTCCTCCGACAATTTATTTATAAGGTCTCGCTGATGATTTATCTCTTTTACGGTATAAAATTTAACAACATTTTTCATATAGTTCGGGTTTAGGCAGTTTTTTTTCTTAAGCTTACCTGCAATGAATTCTCCTATCATTGCAAGCACCCATTGGTTAAAATCAATCTCTTTTGAGTTTATGGCATTAGCCATGTCAATGAAATCCGGGTAACCGTTTTTCATTCTCGGTGTCTCAAAGAAATCTTCTTTCAACACTTGAACAAAAGTCTTCTTGTTGAATTTTTTACAGATAGCAGGAGTATCTTTTTTAATGAGCTTAGAGAACTCCTGCCAGAAATGATAAAGCTCTTTATTCGTCGTCTGCATCTAAGAAATCCAATAATGTTGTGTCTTTGGGTTGCTTGTTCAACTGAATTCTGTATCTCTTCAAAAGTTCAGTCTTAACTGCATAGTAGTTAAGTTCGTTAAGACACTTCAAAGCAATCGGCACTTCAAGAAAATCCGAAATGAGATAAGTGACTGCGTCAGCGACAGGTACTTGACGAGTCTTATTCAAATCGGATAATGCTTGGTTGAATGCAGCGAATGCATCAGTGTCATTCTGAATGACGGGGATAAGTGATTTTGGCAACCTTGACGCATCATCTATGTCAGTAAAGTCAAATCCCTTTTCCTTCATCAGGTTATAGAATTTTGTCTTATTCTGCTTTCGTTCAAGAGCCTGTCGGTCATCCCAGTCGGTTAATAATGTATCAAAGTAGTCCATCATTATCCTCCTATTGGTAATCTATTTCATCGTCAGCAACAGTGTTGCCTTCTTCAAAAGAATATGGTTCATCTTCCTCTTCGTGGAACGAAGTTTTCTTTTTGCCCACGGTTGGAGATGGTGTTGTAAAGATGTTAGACGCCTGATTATTTTGGTCCGCAATATCTATATCGTATATGCGTTGCTTTTCTGTATCTACGCCAATACGGGTCAATATCGGCCTTCCATTCAAAGGTGCACCGTATCTTGTCTTCAACAACTTGACAATGTAAAGATTTTGTTCCTTCATTTCATCAGGTTGTGTAACGCCGAATACAGCGTCTGCCTTCATGTTCTGACCGAATGAGTCAGCAACGTCTGTCAAAGCAATTTCAGCAACGCCGTTACCACCACGGTTTGCCTGAGATGCAGATATGACAGGTATGCCAAGTTCCATGCCCAATGCACGGACCTGCATAGCAACAGTCAGCAACAAAGTATTAGAGTTCATATTCGGATTAAAACGGCCGTTCGGCACCATACATCCGATATAGTCAATAAACAGTACATCAGGCTTGAACCCTTGCTTTTCATCAAGTTCCTTAATCAGCGAACGGATCTTCATCGCATTCGTTGAGTATTCTGGAAATTCCTTGATGACAAGACGGTTCCCATGCAGCTTTGATTTAGCGACTTGGAACGCCTTCGCAAAGTTTTCCTTTGTCATCTGTCTGTATTGCTGCTGTGTTATGTCAAACATATTTTGAGCAACACGAGAAGCAATCTTATTTTCAGGGTCTTCAAATGTCACATATAGAACGTTATGTCCATTCATGACGAAGTTCTTCGCCAATGAACACATGATAAGAGTCTTACCTACGTTCGTTCCAGCCATGATAAGTGTAAGTGACTTTTCATGGAAGCCACCGCCTATCATGTCATTAAGTGTGTCTACACCACAGTTATAAATCTTTTCATGAATGTTCGCATCTTCATACAGACGCTGCGGATCATTAAAGAAGTCAAAGCCAATGTTTGTGTCAAACGAGAACGATTCCGCGTCCGACACGTTATCAGCAAAACATTCGCTCTTGCCGTCTGTGTTTGATGTTCCGTTCGTTACATACGAAGTAATCTTGACTGCCTGATTATAAAGCAATCTTCTGCGAACATATTCTTCAATTTCTTCCAAGATGAATTCAGTGTTCACTTCCTCATCTGGAATTGCCATTGTTTCTTCAAAGATTTTCAAAGTCGCTTCATCAGTGATTAAGCGTTTCATCTCAATCACATTCGGTAAGCGTCCAAAACGAGTGTTGTAGTCAAGAATCCTATCAGCAATCATTTTGTCATCTACATCAAAGAACCAATCGCATGAAAGCATCGGTAAGACTTTAGATCTTACGCTTTCATTGACGAAAAGTGCTTTGAGGATGATCCTTTCAAAATCACTCGGTTTAGCCATAGGTTGCGAATGCCTTTAGAAGATTTTCATGTCTTTCATAAACGTGTAGAGAACCGACATTGTAGAAAATGCAGCCCGGTTCAAGGTCCGGATATTTTTCCTTCAGTTCTTCAAACATCATCTGATAGACAAAGCAGTGCCATGGGAAGTCAAATGACAGTCCAGTCACCAAGTCGCAAGATCTCTGGGTCACAATGTAATAAAGCTTATCGTCTCTCAAGAGAACCTGTGCAGAAACGGTACACATGAAATCATGCTTTCCATTTTCAACGGCATCCTTGTGCATTGACGGTCTTGTGTAAATCATCAATGCTTCTCTTGTATTCGGATCATCCTTAATCTTCTGCAAACAGTTTTCATACTGAGACCCATTTTCTTCAGAGAATACACACCAACCATAATTAGAGTTGATGAGCTGCTTGTCATCCTTTGAAGCACAGAAATTCCAAATCTTAATGTCGTCCATCCATCCCTTAATAGACAGATCCTGCGACATATACCACTTATGTTCCTTCTCCAAGTAGTCCTTCTTGAACGGTCTGTTGAAAATGTTCAAGTAAGGCTGATACGGGTCAAGCATTAAGTTCACATTGATAAGTTCCCAAGTGTTGCCGGTCTTATCTCCAGACAGATACTTCTGAACAAGTGGATATTCAACTTCTTCGCGAATTACTTCATTATTTTTCAATGAAGCTGCGATAGAAGGTTCAATGACTTCTTTCATCTCGAAATCTTTAATCATCTTCCGATCCTTTCATGTAATTGAGGTTCAATTATATTCCATACATCATCGATGCTCTTATCTTTGATGTTTATCAAGTTCTTGTGTTCAACATTGCTCATCGCTGTTGCTGTTGTAAACCTATCTATTTCTTCTGCCTTCTTTTGAAGATCGGTGGTAAAGCTCTCACCGTCATCACGGGCTAAAACATGTTCTGGTGTATCAATGAAGGTAAACAATAAAGCTCTTGAGCAGAAGTTCGGATACTTCTTTTCAAGTTCAAAAACATAGTCCCCATCATAATGGCGATACATGGGTGAGTAGACAAATTCTCCAAGATGGGCACGGTCAAAAATCAAGACATGATTTGTTGACTTGACCATTTCATCAGCAAGGTGAAGCATGTCATCATATCGCGTTCTTGAAGCAACCTCTTGAGCTCCGCTCTTGAACGGTCCACTTTCAGGAACCTTCACGCTTTCATAATGAATAACAGTAGACTCAAGACCAAGTTCTTCAAAGTACTCTTGCATCTTCTTGATTTGAGTACTCTTACCTACTCGGTCAATTCCACACACAATAACAACCATAAAAGATGTTCCTTATAATGTTTGTCAAAATATAATAACTTTTTGACACAAAAAAAGAATGGGCAGAAATTTTCCGCCCATCCTAATTTTATTGAAGCACTGAATTATTCTTCAGGAACGTATGGTTCTTCACCATCATCGTCCGCGTCTTCATCGTCCCTCTGGCCGATAGAAACGGTTGAAAGCTTAGCAGGATCTGCATTCATCAAATCCATAATGTTTTCAACAGAAGCAACGAGAGTTGTATCTTCAAATGCGTATTTCTTTTCCACATAGTGGTTGAATACGTCATTCTTGTAAAGTGGAATCCAGAATGCAGCGCAGTAAAGGTCTGCTTCCTTCCATGTCTTGCCATCTTCATCAATGCCAACACGCTGGTAAACAACGCTTACACCCTGCTTTACCTTAATGACAGCACCGGAGTCAATAGCATCTTCGAGCAATCCGAAGTATGGGTTGATACCGCCAGAATGTTCAATCAAGAACTTAGTCTTAGAGAATTCCTTAGCAGCACGGCCCTTCTTAACGCCTGCAGTAATAACCTTACCGTAGATGTTACCTTCCTTGTCCTTTGCCTTAGCAGCAGAAGAAGCAAGAACAATAGCATCAGAGTTGAAGAACAATCTCTTACCGCCAGGTACCGCGAACTTTTCGCCATACATCTGCAACGATTCATACACATGGTTTACAATGAGGGATGTGTTGCCGCACGCGTTAATGACGTTCGCAAGTTCATTCTTAAACTTAGCGGCAGACATGTTAACCGCAGATGATGCTTCTTCAGCCTTTTCCATCACCTGTTCTTCAACGATCGGTCCCCAAGAGTCAAAGAGCACGAAAATCTCACGAGATTCGGCACGGGTTAGACCGTGGTTAATGCGAGCATAGATTTGCTTGATTTCAGGAATGCGTGATGTCTTGAAGACCAAGATATCATCAATGTCAACACCCAAGCTCTGAGCAAGTTCTACGTTAAATGCGTTTTCTGTGTCAATGACAACGCATGTCATACCTGACTTATATGCAGCAGCGAGACAGTTCAAACCGATAAGTGACTTACCCCAACCTGAGTCAGCACAGATTGTGCTCATCTTACCTTTCTTAATTCCGCCAAGAACCTTACCACTAAACAACAAGTTAACAGATGCACAGTTAGTGGACAGATATTCATCTACCACATTGTCTGCTGCCAAGATATCTGCGAATGCTTTTTCTCTCTTAAATTTAGCGACTAATTTATTTGCCATACTTTCTCCTAATTATGCAATAATGTGTCTAAAACCGATGTAAATGTATCGGCACATTATTTATTAGGTAAAAATATAACAAAAAAATCCTCGCCTACATTTGGCGAGGAAATAAATCCGAAGATTTAAGAATGATTAAAGGTCACCGATGAAAAGCGTATTTCCACCGAACTTCGTTGTGTTCACTTGTGCTTCATCTAAGTCAACCCAAGACTCAACTTGACGATTAAAGCCGTTGTCATTTACTATGACTTTGCGCTTAATCTGAACATTAGCCCCGGGATGTTTTTTTAGCAGCTCTATTAGCGTCTCGCTCGTCATGTATCTCCTCCATTGTTGGAATTAAGTTGTTGTCAATGAAGTCCGTTGCATCCTTAACGATTTCGGCAATCGTATACTTGCGACCAGCCCAGTCAGGCATTATAGCATTGTAGTCAAAACAGTGGGCATAGTCCCATCCGATGAAATTGCCTTTCAGTACCTCACCTTGGCAGCCGCTCTTGTTCGAGATAGCAAGATGCTTTTCGGCATAAGTAATCTCAAACGGAGCATTCTTATTGAATTTCTTGTGAGCAAACCTGAATGATGCAGTATCATAGTTTTCAACGATTTCACTGCATTTTACATCAATGTAAGCAGTAGGATAAAGACCCATCACGCTCTTGATGTAAATCGGATAGTGCTTCCAAGTTGTTCTGTAAATGATTTCAGCCTTTTCTAAAGGCTTCCTATCAGTCACATACGGAAACTGATCTTCCAAGTTAACCTTGTTCTCAATTATCTGATCCGTTATCTTGTCCGTCATTTGGTTCTTCATTTGATTTTCCTCTGAATAAGTTTATGAGAACAACGCCGATGATAGCCATGATAGTAGCGCCGCCCCAAGTGAATTGAAGGCCGAGAAAATGACATGCGAGGTAGATTAGACCTACCCACATGAAGTATTCAACTTCAATCATAAATAAAAGGGCGCAAGTAAAGATGAAAATCAGTTGCACCGGTGAGAAGTTGCTGGGCGGTTTCATTTTAATCCTCTATGGTTTCTTGTCCGTCTTCATCAAAAAGACCTAAGGCGTCAGCGACATCGTAGCAATCGTCCGTTGACATCTGTGCGAGACACTCACGAGCGACATCTTCCCAGTCAACCAAGCCGTCTTCTGCCTTTTCAATAACGAAATTCCTGTAATTTTCTCTTGCCATAATAAATCTCCTTTTGGGTATTTATTGAATCCCAAAATCTTTTTCCATTTCAAGTTGGAATTTCTTCACCATCTTCTTCATTTCGGCAACTGCCTTAGAAGAAATGAATTCAAGACGGTTAATACGGAGTTCAACAATGTTCTTGATGTTAGCCCAAGCTTTCTTACAGTCTTGTTTTTTGATATCTACCTTAAACTCAATGGAACGGTCTTTCTCGCTCTCATCATCATAAGGAATGGTATCATCCGGCGTGAAAAATGCAGCAACAGTTTCCGCAATCTTTTCGCCTTTGCAGATATAAGGCAGTTCATCTGTATCAACGACGAACCGATCTTTTCCATTTGAATTAAATTCACAATAAATCCTCATGTCCATGCTAGGAAAGTGTGCTTTGAGGTTTGGCTCATAAGCACACTTAGGATAAATCTCAACTGTGACATTCAAATTGTCATCAGAGTCCAAATCAAAGTCATCAATAAGAATTGGCAACTTGTTTGTTCTCAAGATTGTCTCATCTTTGTAGTCAGGAAGTTCTTCCCAGCCCAAAAAATCAAGAAAGTCGGCGAATCGTCTTAGTGTTGCTGCTAGATGCATGTTTTCTCTCCAGTTTCCTTCATTTGTGCGGAATTGCCAAGGCATTTCCACTTGAAAATGTTTCTTTTTTGTTTTAGCCATGTTTTACTGCTTCAAAAAGTGTAGCACAATCTGTGCCTTGATAGAACCACCATTCTGGATGAACGTTCCACTGGCGAGTCTTAAGGCATTCCATCACAACAGTACTTGCAGCAACCCATTCATCCTTGTTATTCACATCGTTAGGGTCCGCAACGAGGTGACGGCAGTTGCCAGCGATGTAATATGTCTGCGGGGTGCTTGAACAATTAGGAGCATCAAAGGTTACGGCCGCACCAGGCTGAAGGCCAAGTTGCTTGAATGTGAAACGGCGCTGCTTTTCATCAGAATCGTCCGTATCACCTTCATTGAACAAGTGAAATTTACCGCCGGTCAGTTCAGCGCATTCCCTCATCATGTCAATCACATCATCAATGTAAGATGTGCCGCTTTCATCCTTGAATTTGAAGAATTCCCTCTTCGGATTTACGCGTTCAGCGGCATAAATGTGGTGCAAGTGTGTTTCCAGCTGTTTATACTTGTCTGTTTCAACAACAGCTATGACATTGAACGGCACAGGTGTCTCTGTAGCACCATTCAATGAATTCATTCTTTGGTCAAGGTCAGTAGTCAAGCCAATCTTAACCAATCCGTCAGCATGTTCGGGACAACGGATAAGATAAACACAGTTCTTGATGTTGTAGTTCATTTAATTTCCTTTTTAGTCTTTATCTTCAAAGAATTTGTCAATTTTGCTCTTGACATGCAGCGAGCCGAAGATGAATGATACGCCGCTAAGCACACCAATCAAGATGCACTGCAGCAAAGTCAAAGGTCCAAGCACATTCATCACAATGGATATGACGAGAATGAGGACCAAGTTTCCAATTTCATATTTACTCATAGTAATCTCCCTATGATATCTCTGTTTCTTCTTGCAAGATCTGATTCTTGCGGTTGTTCAATTTCACGACGAAGTTCAGCGATGCGTTCCTCGTGTTCTCTTTGTTGCTGCATCTGACGCTGCCGCATCATTGCGCCGAACTGCAGAAAGCCAGGCACCCAGCCGGTGTTTATCATTGTTGTTTTCCTTATAAGTTGAGACAATCAGAATACTCACTCCAGATTTCTGCGCGGCGTTGCCAAGGCAAGTCATCAAAATCTGGATAAGACCGCAAGATTTGTTTTCTTATGCGGTATGCTTCTTCCGTTGTAAGTTTTTTCGGTTCTTCCATGATACAAAAATAAAAAATGTTAGGCAATTTGTAAACGGGTGAGCACGGAAAATAAATCTATGCCCATCGCTTACACTAAGCCAGGATAACCATTTGTGCAAGTTCCTTGCATTCAGGCGAAAGGTCGGTTCTTTTAAGCAGAACTTGAGCGGCATTCTTATACATACGGTTCAATGCCTTTTCCGCCGGTTGGTCATAAGAGTTATACACCATGTCAGCAAGTTTGACAAGCAGCGCATCAGAGCTCATCTTCAAGAGCTTTTCAGACATGTAATCATCCTTGCCCATTTCCTCAATCTTGAACTTGTTGTTTCGCAGTTCCGCACAAAGTTCAGCAACCTTGTAAGAACCGTTCGCAACAGCCATGATTTCCGGGAAGGAAGTTTCAGTGTCTTCCAGAAGGTCATGTGCAAGAGCCGCATTTATCTGGTCAACTGTTCCGCCATGTTCCATCACAATGTAGGCAACACCACGAGGATGCACAAAGTAAGGCATGCCGCTTCCCTTACGGGCTTGATGTGCATGTCTGCCTTTAGAGAAATAATACATTCCACGGCACTTCAGCGGAAAGTCAGTGCTCTTGACTCTTTGAAATAAAGCTTCATACATGTTTTACCTCCGTTGTTAAGTATGTCTGTTCAAAAATAATTTAACTAATTTTCTTGTGAAAAGCACAGCAAAAATTAAAAATAATTCCGCAGATGTATGTTTGATAAATTCTGTAATTTTCTTTATTTTTATGTTTTGTTGGCAATTATCCGTGCTAGCCCAAATTATCACAAAATAAAAGGATTTCTGCTAAAAACTGTAATAAAAATGCCCAAATTTCACAAATTTAAGAATAGAAAAACGCCTTGCGGGCTGCAAGGCGTCAATTTTGAATGTCAAAAAGGTTAAATTTCCTTTTCAGTCATTTCACAAGCAAATAGCTTGTCCGTTTTCTTTCCAGTTTCAGGGTCTTCTTCCTTAACCTTCGCATAGCAAGAAAGCTGCCAGTCAATGTCCTTCTCAACTTCCTTAACAAAACGGAGGGTATACACAGTAAACGGAGTTCCATCCTTTGTATGACGGATTACAGCCGACAAAGAATCCACCTTTGCGGTGAACTTGGTGTCGCCGAACTGCATGTCATACTCAACAAGATAGTCCTTCATCGGAACGCTGACCTTGTCCCAAATGTCATTAGCTGCCATTGAGTCAAAGACATCAAGTTTCGGATGCTTGAACTGTCCTGGGAAGGTTCTTACTGTTGTATCTTCAGTGACAACAATAGTGAACTTAGTAACTGCGGTGTCCTTTACCGGAGTGTTTGCCGAAAAGGATGTCATCTTTCCTGTAAAAACGATGTCTGCCATGTTTTACCCACACAATAGATTTGAACTGTTTTCTTTGATGAACACAACTGTTTCACCATTGACTTTCTCAATACGGTCAATCGCAAGATTCTTCGCACTGAGCTTTAAATTTGCCTGAGCTGGGTCAAGCAAAACTTCTTCGGTCAACATGCCGATAACTTCGGGGCACTGCTGAGCCTTTCCTTCTAGAATTATCTTCATAAGATATGTGTCTCCTTATCTATCCATTCAAAGTCGCCTCGTTCCAAAGCAGCCGTATGCACGCCTTGCCCTGAACCTTCCGCAACAATGCTTGCCTTTTTCTTTGTTTTATTTAATAAAGCATCTATCTTGTTTGTCATTTCAGTCATGACTTCCAAATGTCGCTGTTCTTCATGTTCTTTTTGCTTTTTGTATTCTCGCCAAGCCGCATAGTATTCATTATAAAGTTCCTGTTGCTTCGCAAGTGCACCCAGGAAAGCATTCACGCACTTAAAAGTATGTTCTTTCCAAGTTTCGTAAAATACATCCTGAACATAAATCGTTGGAGCGCAAGTTCTTACAATCGTGCAAGGTTTCCTATCATCAAACTCGTCTTCCTGAAAAGCAGTAGTGCAGATGGTGCCGACACCGATGTAAAGATGTTCAGTGTCTGGATCTTCCAACAAGTAAAGCTCATACAACGGTGCGCTTGAACAACCACGGTATTGCCCATGTAAGAAAGTTGAACAAGTTGTCTTGATGACAAGCGAGTTCTTTACATAGAACAATTTCCATCCGGTATTGCCTACGCCCGATTTGAACTCGTCTTCCCAGTTCTTTGTTCCGCGTATCTTATACTGAATAGTGTCCTCGTTAAGATATCTTGAAAAGTCGGTCTTAGCACCTGTCTTAAGATGTAAAAGTTCATACTGAGGAAATTGAGTTGCGTTTGTGAACGACTCGAGCGTCAAGGTCAAGCCGTTCCAAACTTTCTTTACAGTTTCATTTGATACCATAGTGACTCCTTATCCGAAGAATGCAGATAGTCCGCCTCTTTCCAGTGAGATTGATTCTTTTTCACCAATCCACTTTGCCACCTTGAACATACTTTCAAACAACGGAATGAATGTCTTGGTGAACATTGTTTCATAGTCTACTTCAAAGATCTTGTCAAATTCTTTAGGCCATGCTCCAACGAATGCAGTTGCTTCAATGCGATAACGGTTAGTCGGTTTGACATACACATAGTTGAACTTGTTTCCATTCATAATCGGCATGTATGGCAACTTGTGTTTAGCAATCACATAGTTGTAAGCCAGTGCACACTTCGCATTAAATACCTGACCCTTGTCAAAGTGAAGTCCGTTCTTGACATAATTATCAATCGGTTCAGGTACATACTTCGTGTATTCTGAAATTGACTTCTTTGCTGAAACGGCATTCGGACCGGCTGCACAGAACTTATCAAAAGTGTCCAAGATGTAATCAAGTGACTTCTGATAACCCTGTCCTGAACAGATATCAAATGCCAACTTTTCAGCAGCTTCCTTACAGAATTCCGGCATATCAGAACGCTTAATACCGACACCCATGATCTTGTGCTTTGGCTTTTCAAACGGATACGGTTTACCTTCAGCGTCAATGACGTTTCCGATATAAAGTTTCTTTGCGAAGCAGAACATATTGCTGAATATGTTTTCTCTGTTATACTTAATCTTGTTTGTTGTCTGGCTCTTCTTAGCACGAATTTCAAGTACCTTCACGAAGAAGTCTTGGAACATCTGTTCAGCGGTTGCGTAGAACTGACGATGTTCGTCTTCAGTCTTAATCACGAGACCTTCTTCAATCAAACGGTTCTTAAGTTCATTGATACAGAAATACAGTGAGTCAGTATCAGCATGAACACAGACGCATTCACGGTTCTTGATAACAAGCGGTGATGTGTTCTTCAATGTGATATGCCAGTATCTCTGAACATCTGCCAAGATTGCGGTTGATGTATAGTAAGCGTCAAGTGAGCGCTTCAACCAATCTCGCAATGTCACACGAGCACAACGGGTGATAGATCTTGCACAGTCAATGTCATACATGTGGAAGCCAGGAGCCAAGCAGACACCATACATCGAGTTAATGATAATCTTCTTGATACCCTGACGGTTATCATAAATGGCAGCCATGTGCTTATCGCCGTTTTTCGCTGCTTCCTTAGCCAGATCCTTATAATGCTTTCTTTCATCAAATACCTTCTTGACGATACTTGGAAGAATAGCGTCATCTGTTCTTAAGAACCCAACCTCATTCACATCCGAAGCAATAACCTTTCCACTCAATATGTCTTCTTTTCTTGGGTGACGGATCTTTACTTCCGGTGAGATGTTGAACTGCATGATGTGGTGAGGGTATGACGAAGTAATGTCAAAAGACATACAGTCATCATAACGGCCAGGGAAGTCATAACAGTAACCCGCTTTAACATGGAACTCCTCAAATTCAAATCTATCATTTTCCCATTCACAGTTCTGATAGTAAAGTGACCCATCAAGTTTCTTTACCTTAAAGCATTCTTCGTCTCGCCACCAGTCTTCGTGATGGTCAGGACGGTCATTCATGACAATGTGACGGCCATGAATGTATCTTAAGATGTATCCTTCTGTAGTTGGTACCTTGTTATAAATTCTGTCAAGTGTCACCAAACAATCATACGCATATTCAATGATAAGCGGGAACAGCTGGCAAACATCTTCAATTTCCTTGAAGTCAAGAACGTCCACGACATTATACTGCCCAAACTTTTGAGGGTCAGTTTGCCAAATCGTATTGATAGTTCCTTCATATTCAAGCTTGCCTTTTCCAATCACCAAGTTTGAAATGTAGTTCAGTGAATATGACGGAAGCGGATCATGCTTGGCAAAAGTCTTATAAAGTTCCATGTAGTCAATGTGAAGCAATGCTGGAATTTCATACGATGAACCCAAAGCATTTCCCTGCTTTTTGTCAGAGATATCTTTTGACTCAGGCATCTTACCTAACGGTGACAATGCTCTTTCATATTCAGTCTTGATACCCAGTTGAGCACGAAGATTCTTAATACGGTTGACAATGTAAGGTAAGTCAAACAAAACAGAGTTCCAACCAGTGATGATGTCAAAGTGCTCCTGTGCGAACCACTTCAACCAATCCTTAAGCATTTCCATTTCATCATCAAAGTTTCGGACATTCTTAACAATGTCATCTTCTTGAAGATTAAGGTTCAATGCCCAAGTATATGTTGTTTGTGTTTGGTTGGAATAAAATGTAATCAAGTTAATCGGGAATTTCGCTTCTTCTGGCTTCGGGAACCCTCCGTCAGGTGGAACTGCAACTTCAATATCATAATAGCCAATATGCCAGTCTTTCGCATTCGCGGTCAGTTCAACTTCATCATATTCATCATGCGCCCACTTAACTTCTTCCTTCAAATCGGATTCGGCTACAGTGACGCCTGACTGCTTCAATGTCTTGACAATTTCTTTATCCGTAAAAGGCTTCTTTACCATCGGCGTGCCGTGAAGGTCATGCCATTCGGATTTCCCAGTTGGGTCCTTAACCCAATAATCCTTCTTATACGGAATTTTAGTGAACTCGGTATCACCTACATAACGAACACAAATTTGCTTTGTCCACTTATCATAAAAAATGTGCTTATACGCCTTCTTTTCCATTTAGGTATCTCCTTTTCAACATTTATGTTATATACCTTATGCAACAAATATAAAAAAAGAAATGGGCGGTCAGAAGATCCGCCCAAAATTTTTCCATTACCACTGTTCGTCAGCAAAAGCGTCAGGACGGAGATAATCTGGATGATTTTGAATGAACTTGTTGATAAGGTACTTACCTAAGTAGAACAAGAATGACGAGTAGACGCCCACATGACAAGCAGCGATGTTCAAGAAAATCACTGCGGTCAAGAATTCAGCAAGAACATTGTCATAATTACTGTTTTCAAGGAACTTCTTGAATTTTTCTTCACATTCAGTGTCAATGAACGAACGATGAATGTCAATTTCATATTCACCGTTTGCCTTCTGTCTAAAGGTGAACAAGTTATCCTTCACCATGTTATGGTTGACAATCAAAGAATGCCACATTTTTGCCAAGTCATAGTAGATGTCGCCGTCAAAGGTGTTTCCAAAGTTTTGGCGCCAGTCAAGCATGACAAATTCAGTCTTCTTATATTCACCTTCACCTGTCTTGTTGATAAGAATGTTCTCAAGATGGAAGTCACCGTGATAGTTGTCGGTGATAATTGCCTTCTTTGAAATTACTTCCCAGTCAATCGCATTGATGATCTTTGAAGCAGAGATACAAGGTATTCCATTGATGACACACGACCCATCAAGATCTTCCCAACCCTTACAGTATTTCTCAATACGGCCAAGAGTCTTGTTCTTGTAGAAGTCATTGTAAATCATTAACTTGTAATCATCAGACACATGTCTTTCATGAACGCTGTTGAAGAACAACTTGATGAACTTGTCAAAGGAGTCCGGTGTGACCTCCTTTGACATAATCTTGCCTTGTGCCTTTTCATACACATACACATTAGCCGAGTTGCTGATAAGCTTAGGCATTGTGATACCGGCTTCCTTCATGTCGTCATTGATGAATGTATGGAAGCGTTTTACTCGACCTGAGATAAAGTTCTTGTCAATGTGGAATTTCACGACCTTGTTGTCAATAAACCAAATTGCTTCTTCTGGCTTTTCAAGAATCGTTGCTTCCATGTTCTTGGAGAATCTTTCCTTTGCGGCAATAAGTTCTTCCTTATTGCCAGTATCTGTCCAAGTTGATGTTACGAAATATCTTTTATCTGGCAAGTTCTGCAAGCCAGCACTTTCACCCGCATTGACGAACAATTCATACATATCTTCCTGAACTTTCCAGAACTGTTTATAGTCCTTGATGTATGAAATGCCGATGTAAGGCAAAGTTGTTTCACCAGTTGAGTCATATTCGCCCTTTGGAAGAATTGACTGAACCTGATACTTACCTACCTTTGCATGACGATAAGAGTCTGCCTTGTCCGGCCTAAATTTAGACAGAACCATGAAATTATGTGAGAAGTCAAATTGGTCAATGTCTTCATCAATGATTGAGTCATTAGACCAGAACATAAACGGTTTCTGCAAAAGTGACTTAGCACAAGACAAAGAGTAACCCAATCCCGAACCCGGACCCTGGAAACAGTCAACCAAAACGAACTTGATGTTCCAATCTGGATAACATGCCTGAACAACCTGTTTCAGCAAATCACCTTTATAGCCAAGAAGGATAATGATTTCATCGTCCTTCGTGAACTTTTCAATGATGTAAGAAATAACTGGCTTTGGTCCAAGTGTGCACATCGCCTTGTTGTAATTCTTCGTGAATTCATCAAGACGAGAACCCAAACCTGCAGCTGGAATAACTACTGTCTTTCGCATCCTATTGCTTCCTTAATACGGTTAATGTTATATGCGACCAAATCATCGCGGTTTAACTTTTCTGTAAATTCATCAATCTTAAACATTGTAGATGAACCACATACAAGAGTTCCATTTTCATTTATCTTTCTGTAATCTTTGATTGTGTTGAAATTTACAGACCCATCTACAAAGTAATGTTTATGGTTCGGACAAAGAGCAATCTTCTTGCTAACAACAGCCGGATAAGAATTCGTTCCAAGAACACCTGGAGAGATTCCCATAAACATTACACCGTCAAACAATGCAATGATCTCTGGGTCAAAGACAGTCGCAAGATTTATCGCAAGACCGACCTTAACATTCGGCCATGTCTTTCTAATCTTTTGAAGTGTTCTAATCGGGTCAGTGACTGCTTCATAATGATAAACAATCCAATCAGAATACGGAGCAATAACATCCACATAAGTGAACGGATCGGCAATCATCAAATGTGAGTCAATGTGAACCTGCGGAAATTCCTTCTTGATGTCACGAATTAGTTCTGGTGAAATGCCAAGACGCGGAACGAAGTGACCATCCATAAAATCAGCATGCATCCAGCTAAATCTTTGGTCACCCTTTGCTTCTTTTAAGATTCTTTCAATGTCTCTGTCAACCTGAGACATGTTCATACAAATCAATGATGTGCTTATATTCATATCTTCTTCCTTTTAGTAAAATATAACAAATTATTTTCGTTTTAGTGAAGCAATGAAATTTTTTCCAAAATCTTCCTCAAATAGCTTCTGGTATTCTTTAACATCACTTATAATCTTAACATTATTAGCAATCATGCATTCATATTTAGCGTGTTCAAGATCAGTTCCATTTTTCATGTGTTCCAGCAAATATGTGCCTTTAATCTCAATAAGTTCGCCATTTACGCAGAAGTCTGGAATATATTTATGTTGTGCACCTTCAAAGAAATATGTGATAGGTTTGCATTGATATTCGTATTCAATACTATTTTTCTGAAGATAATAGGCAAAATAAATTTCCCACGCTGAATGATACTTAACACCATTAAATTCATATTTCATAAAGCAGCGGTGTTCATTCCAAAGTTTCACATGAGACTCACTTTGTGTTTCTATCCAATGTCTTGATTTATAAATTGCTTGATGTTTTTCAGAATTCTTTAGCTTTTCGGACAATTCTTTTCTTTTTTCATCAGTCTTCCATAAATTACCAATGATGTTCCGGACATGTTCCATATCGCCTGATGCCCAACGGCGTTGCATATCCTGTTTACGAGAAGCAAGCAAATCTTCTGTGTATGACTGTTTCACTGCATCTGATAAAGTCTTTCTAAATGCCGGATCTTTATCCTTACAGGCACGGCCACACCATTTAAGATATCCTGTCCGAAGATTATTGAACTTTGCAGGTTTACCACAACACTGGCATATACCTTCATCAGGCGTCTTTATATGCTTGTCATAATAATCTTTTGATGATAATTTATGTTTGATTATGTGAAGACTCAATTTACGATAGTCTTCTACTTCAGCTCCGCATTCTTTGCAGATAATCATATTCCACTCCTCAATTTATAGACGAATTACCGGTTCGTCTAGATTATTTATAAAGTTAGGCGGATCTCCGGTAAGATCCGCCAAGTAGGGAGTGGCCTACCTGTCCTTTATAATCATTCTATTGTCGAGTGTCTGAAGGACATTGTCTTGTTATCTTCATTCAGTCTGTCCATCAATTTCAGTGATACCAAATCAAAGAAAATGAATGCAGTCTGTTCATTCAATGTTGTCATCGGCTGAATAGAGTTAATCTTGTCCGGAGAGTTTTCAGAGTTCAATCCGTTGTTGCATCCCTTGAACTTGATGACCAAATCAGACAATTTAGCAAGCGGCGACTCTGCATCGCCAGTCACAGACACAATGCGTGTTCCTGTCTTTTCCTTCGCGATTTCAGCCAGTTTCACAACAGTCTGTGTCTTTCCAGATGCAGACGAGAACAAGAACATATCATTCGGCCCCATGTGCGGAATCGTCGTGTCAGTATACCAATAAGCATGATAGCCCAAATGAATAAGTCTCATGATGAAAGCACGAAGCCCGTAACCCATTCTTCCAGCGCCGAATGCACAGATGTTAGCACAGCGCTTGTGGGCCAATTCCTCAACAAATTGGTCAACAATCCTTTCATCAAATGAACTTAACTGTTCATTCAATTCAGCAAGAACCTTGTCTTTGTATTCTTTATAATTCATTATTTACCTTCCTTTTTAATTTCTTCCATACCTACAAGCTGTTCAGGTGTCAGTCCAAACCAATGCCATGCGAGCCAGAAGACAGCGTCAGCAACGGCACGAGATCCGCCCTTATTCGGTGTGATATAGTCAGCGTGCTTCTTCGCCAAGAATGACGAATCAGATGTGCAGATGCCAATGTCAACGCCTTTGAAGATCGGTGCATCTTGGAAAGAGTCACCCATGTATGCGACAGTTGAGTCTTTACAGTTTTCTTTTATCCACTGAAGACGGTCTTTGGATTTGACGCAAGTAAGCTCATAACCCATATCATTTATGCGTTTTTGAGTAATTGGAAATCCTCTATGATCCGCCGAACAGATAACAATGTCAACCTTGTCCTTCAGCAACTTCAATGCATCAGCGTCATCTGGGCCGAAAACCTTTTCACACTTACCTTCAGAATTGTAATGAAAGGTCCCATCAGTAAAGACGCCGTCACAGTCCAAAACAAATGTATACTTCTTATTCATATTTCAAATTTAACAAATTATTTGTGTTATTTATGCAAGATGATTTTATTTCTATTTCAAGATGCAGTCAAAAATACGGTGCACAAAGTCATTTTCAAAGTACTCTGGCTTAAGTGCATCATAGGCTAACTTGAGTTGCTTCTTATATTCGTCAGGGTTCTTCTCTAGGTAATCAATCCTTTCCCATAGCTGTTTTGGAGAGTCAACCTTCAAGAAATCATCAATGTCAGTATAGAAGTTGTCAGTGTCGTATGTTCCCTTGACCCAAAAAGGCAAGATGCCGTAATAGAGCATCGAGTAAACCTTTTGTGTGACGAAGTTTGCAGTCTTAGCCGAAGGCGGAGCGACAAGCGTGTACTTGGAGCGCCACATAATGTCTTCCATTTCACTCATTCCACGGCGAATGAAGTTTTTCTCATTGCCGTCTTCAGCGACCTTCTTACCGACTTCACCTTCAGTCCACTTACCGTAAACGATTTGGTCAGGACGATATGGGAGAACCCATTCCTTCACGAAGTTATAACGGTCAAGGTTATTGCCGTTAAGCGTCATCGTAAATTCAATGTCTTTCTTGTAGTGTTCAAGCGGATTTGGAGATACATCATCAGGATTCGTGAAGTCAATGCGTTCCTTCTTTAGCAAGTAGAATTTTTCAAGCTCCGCATATTCCATCACAGTTTCAACTTCTTTCTTGTTGACCTTGTCTGTATAGAAGCGTGTTTTGTCAATTCCCTTGCATTGTGCAAAGATCTTGACAGGTGGCTTAATATCAGCCGGTAGATGGTTAATTTGTCTAGGATCATCAACCATCAAGTAAAGCGGAACATTGAGGTCAGAAGCGACAACAAATGCATGTGCTGAGTGACGGTGTGAAACCAAAGTCCTCAAAGGCTGTCCAGTTCTTTCTGAAATGTACCCATCAGCATAATGTGCTATCGGGAAGGTCTGTTCATATTGAAAGAGCGCTAAATCAAATTTCAAGTTATTCTGCTTACAATAATCTACTGCTGCTTGGTAGAAAGGTTTCCCTGTCTTTTCAAGATCTTGTCCGATTGGGTCATATCCGTTTGCCTTTGCGAATGCCTTTATAGGCGTGTAGAGGTCCTTTAAATTTGGCGCGGTAGCAATACAGTGACCCTCCAAATCGGATGCTCCAATATAGTAGAATGTATGTTGTGGGTAAGATTCGGCTATGCGCTGAAACAAATATGAAATGGCGTCAAAACCCCCGCACAATCGTTCTCTGTCGGTAATCGTAGTAAAGCGGGCGGTCATCATCTTTGTAATTAGAATGTTCATGATTTCCTCTATGAATGGTATTTGGATTATTTATGTGCCCAATTTTTTAAGAATTTTTGTAAATAATATAGGAGGTATTATCATGGCAGTTACATTAAAAGAATTGGTTTACAGAAACTGTTTCTTTACTGAGAACAAAAAAATTTGGACACTGCAAGATAGCATTGGAATGATTCATGCAACTTACACAAAAGGCGATGAAAAGTTCTTACTCTCCTTGAAGCTGAGAAATGGGTTCAGAACGGATGGCGCAAGCGTTCCGTCGCTGTTCACATGGTTCCTTCCTAAGTGGGACAAGAACAACATGACCTTTAACTGTGCAGCAATCCTTCACGACTGCCTCTATTCCGCAAAAGGAATTAAAGGCAAGTTCACCAGAGAAGAATGCGATGACTTTTTCCGCGGTGGGGTTCGCTGTGCTGGCTATTCTCGCTTCAAAGCAGGCGTTGCTGATAAGTGCATTGAATGGTTCGCATCTAGCCCTGAACATTGGGGTGATGATGATCTTGACAATGTTAAGAACTCTTTGTTCTCCTTCAGCATCAAAAAACTTTCTTAACCTTCTTCGCCCGGCAGATCATTCTGCTGGGTCTTTTTGTCTTTTTTGAACTTTTTGATAAGCACAAACAGAACAATTAGGAAGAATGTTGCTACCGTATAATTCAAGAGATTTGAGATAGCCCAGACGCCTGTTATCGTGCTTAACCAAAAGATATAGATGAAACTGAATATATTTCCACCAAGATCCATCAAGAGCATTTTCTTGCTCAAACCGTTGGTAGATTTAGTCTTCCAGCACTCCCAAACCTGAGGCGCCGTCTTACACGCAAAAAGAATGGCTCCAATGAAGCCAGCGATATTCGCAAGGATAGCGAGCATTTATTTCTCCACACTGCCAGTAAATGGTATGAGAGCACTTGAGTGGCATTCAGATTCCGGTTTTCTTTCATAAAGACCCATTTCTTGAAGTTTTGCTGGTAAGTCTTTAAAAGAACAAGTAATGTTCTTGTCTTCTAAAGCAATAGAATCCTCAATAACGCATGTGCATGTTGCAAGATCATAATGTATCTTGTAAGTCTCAAAACCCTTTGTGATTAATGTTGTCGTAAAATCAAAAGAGCTTACATTCTTGAGTATTCCTTCAATAGTCTTAAATTTCCAAAGAGCGAAATTATCTACAGTCATTGTGTACTCCAGATTTTAATTTTACAAAATATAACAAAAAAGGCAGCGCTAAAAAGCACTGCCCAAAAATTTTCTCAACGATTTACTTTCCTTCAGAGATTTGTGCTCCGACTGATTTCAATGCAGTAACTGCTTCGTTGATTTCATACTTCTTCAAGTTCCCTTCACGCATAGCACGGAATGCAGCAGCGTAATTCTTAGTAGGCTTGTAAGATTCCTTGAGTTCTTTAATCTGTGGATGATAGTCTCGGTATGAAACAACAATCAGCTGAATAAGATCCTTTAATGACTCAAAATCGTCACCCTTGACGAAAAGTTTGCCACCGATGTTCTTAATCATTTCTGTGCCATTGCTAAACCATCCATCATCAACAACATTCTCAAAACCCTGTTCAGATACCAATGCCTGAAATGCGTCATCGGCATCAATGTCACTTGCAAATGTAATTTCGTATTGCATTGTAATGTCTCCTTGATTTATTTATTCAAAGACATCCAACGCATTAAGCATGTGACGAAGTTTGCGTTCCTTCTGCTTTTCTTCTTCCCAATAGTCAGTCAGGATTTCAACACCCTTCACGACCTTGTAAAGATCTTCTTCGCCGCGAATAAGAAGCGCTTTTGTCTCCGAACGGTAAGGTATCATAAAGCTAACAAGATTATGCGTGATCATACAGACTGTCGCATTGTTAGCTCGTTCTTCAATGTAAACATTTCCGTCCGATGCAATACGAATACATATCTTATTATCTCCTAGCTTTTCGCGGAGCTTTGCTTTGAGTTTCTCGCCAAGCTCTGTAAAACCGGTACCTTCTGCGATGGGAGTGAATTGCTTCTTCAAGTAGTCAAGTAGCATTGCGTCATTTGAGTTCATTTTAGTTAGTCCTGTATCAATCTTACATTTGGTATCAATGATCCAAGGATTTTCGTGCCCCGCATAGATGCCTTCATTTGATTTCCAAATGTTTGGGTCAACTGCGAGGTCACTTAATGTTGTTCCTAGTTGTGAAACGGTTAAGCCACTCTTTGGTGCCGCAATAGCGAGTTTAGCGCCATCATCGGCAACAAAGGTAAGTGTTGAGGAGTCACCTGCGGCACAGGCAACATCCGCTTTTGCTTCAAGTATTTGTTTTTGCTTAGCTAAAAATTTTGTGTATTCTTCTTCAAACTTTGATTCTTCTTCCATACTTATCCTAGAGCGGCCTTCATCTTCGCCTGCTTCTTTTTATTTATCGCTTCTAATTTCTGTTGAACTGCAGCGCGTTCATCGCGTTCGTCACATTCAATTTTCAGCGCCTTAGCATAACGGCGATAGTCTTCAATAGTATGTGGGAAAAAAGTTACGGTTCTACCGCTTGTCAATACTTCACAGCGTCCATCATCGCCAGAGCCAACCTCACCGATGGTTTCTTTGCTGTCTTGCTGTTCGGGTTCTTCCGCAGTTTGACCACAAAAGCCGCTGAATGATGGAACAGCCTTCCATGCTTCCTGCACAATATCTTCAGCAGTCCAGTTCTGTCTAGGTCTAGTGATGAAAATAAGTGAAGGTGACCATGCAGCAAGGTGTTCAGTTCTTTCAATGGTGACGCCTGGGCAAAGTTCTTCAATCGCTTGTTTGAAGAAAGGAAAGTTTTCGTCCTTTCTTGGGTCAAGCACAGGCAGGTCACTGTCCACGCCGAATGTGTAGTCATCATTATGCAGCTCTTGCTGGCCATAAGCATAATTTATAGCAGCTGTAGAAGGTCCGAATGAAGACGGTGCTGGGTATTGCTTTCCGTTCGGACCTTGAATAGTGCCGCCTCCAAATGATGAACAACTGTTTGGGTCAAACCATCCTGATACCGCTCCTCCGCCATAATTTCCTGTCATAATTTTCTCCGTTCTATCTTTAACAATCTGTTCAACGAACTTATATAAATTCATATCACGGTGCGTATAGAATCGTCGGGTTGTCAGTATGAATGGCAGGAGGTTCTTCCGGTGCCTTTATTAGTTGTTCCCTCATTTCAGCCCATTTCTTCTTGAAGTCATCTCTGTTAAACGGATGCGTAATCATATGCAATCCGCTCTTAGATGGTATGTAAGCAATGAGCGGTTGATCTTTGAATTTGGATTTGCTTTCAGCGATGCAGTGAACGATTACCGCTTGATACGGTAAGTATTCCTTGTCAACATCAATAACCCAACTCTTTGTCGCTTTCGGTTCGCTGCATGCTTTACCACACGCAGATGAAAGAAGGCGTTCTGGGTTCTTATGAGTTCCACCCTTGATGCAAGCCCAAATATGTTCATACATATCAGTGTTAACTGCCTTGTTTGAGCGGCGGTTCAATCTGATGTAAGCACGAACATTGTGTTCTTTACATAGCTTGATGATGTCTGCCTTAGCATTGTCAAGATCTTCAGGCTTACGAAGAAAGTAGTTCTTCAATGAACGGCTATGCATGTCACCGTGATATGTCGGATCTGGTTTTCCGTCAATCATCGGATCATCAGCCTGTCGCCTTAGGAGCTGAACAAAGTAAAAATGCTCAGGTAGGTCAAAAAGCAATAGCTTCTTAATTAGTTCAAAATTGTCGGTCATCTTCAACCTTTTCCGTTGCGAAAATTGGTGTGCAGTATTCCTTGCCATCTTCAAACTTGCGTGGTTTGTTGTCGCTTATGCAAGCAAGAATGCCGAACGCAAGAAGTAAGGCAAAGAATGATACGAAGAATGCTTCTGTCGGAAGAAGCACACAAAGTAGGGTAAACACGAGCATAATGACAGCAATTATTGCTGCCATCGGTGCAAGTTCTTTAATCAGGAATTTCATTTGCATTTCTCCTTTATGCAGAAGTCAACTAAGCTCTGCGAAACATTGTCATTGGCACATTGCTTAACACAGTCTGCCTTTGAACCTGAAAGCTGTATCGTGTCAGTAGTCTTTACGGTGTCTCTTATGACAACATAAACAGTATCATGCACTGTCTTTGTTTCAGTCTGGACAACAGATGCTTCTTTTGCTTTTTCCTTTTTCTTTGACAGTCTATAATTGCTGACAATCTGCCAAGCGGTGCCGTCATTTCGCATACATTTTTCTGCGTCTATCGTGCAAAAGCGGTCAAGATCATCAAGGTGACACTTAGAAGGTTTCCAGTAGCACATTTGCTCATAGATGCTTGGACTGTCCACTCGACACTGGTCTACATGAGACGCACAAGCCATCTTGAAGATATTTGGTACTGCGACGGCTGCAAGAATGCCCATAATGACAATCACAACCATCAGTTCAACAAGAGTGAAGCCTTTCATGTTTTCTCCTATTTACATTTTTCTCTTATGCAGAAATTTATAAGACTGCGAGAAACATTGTCTGCATTACATTGTTCTACGCAGGTGTCGTAATCAGATACGACTTCTTCTACCGTTTCCTCAACATAAGTTGGTTCAACGGTCTTTTGCGCAGGCTGGTCAACAAGAACCAAAGGTTCATCCTGAACAGAGACCTTATACGGTTCATCTTTGAAGACCATCGGCACTGGCGATGATTTTGCTTTAGCGGTTCTGCACTTGCAGCATAGTTCATCACATCCCATCGCAAAGATTATGAAGAAAATTAACGCCATTGTGAAAGTTAGTTGTTTCATACTTACTCCTGACAATTCTTTTTAACACATTCATCAATGCTCATCTTTGAAAAGTGGTCATGTTTACATTGTTCTTCACAAGTCAATTCCGCTTCAAACGTAAAGTCAGATGGTTCAGCTTTCAATGAACGCCCATTGACCTTTATATCATAATTCTTAGGAGGCAACTTTTCGCGGATAGCGGCTCTTTGCTGAACAGCGACATTGTGTTCATTTTGCATCAGGTTCGCAATCCTTTCAAGTGATGTTGCGATTCGTTCTAGCTTTTCCTTACAATAAGTATCACAAGCATGTCCTGCGACCGCAATCGCAAAGATGATGAGCAAAGCTCTCATTATCTTTCTCCTTTAATTCTAACCAACCATTCACCATTACATTCGGTTATCGTTTCGCCATCTTCAATCGGTTTATCATAAAGACTGCCGTTGCACAAGATCTTATATTCTTTGACATCGCCAAAATCCATAAAGGAGTCGGTGAACTCTATGTTCAGCGAAGTACTTCCTTGATGCACCTCAAATGTGTCAAGTCTTGAAGGCACGGCGTTGCTGTAAACCGTTGAGGTCACATACTTCGTTTCACGGATAGTGTCATAAACCGTGTTAGTGACGCGGACCGTATCATGCACAATGGTGACAAGCGTGTCCATTCGGTTCAGTATGATTTGTGTCTTAGCATCAAGACGCAAGTTAAGTGTAATAGCGACAATCAAGAAACCTGTAGCAAAGCCAGCGATAGCATACTTAAGTAAGTTGTTCATAGTGTTTCCTTTGGTTAGAGATAAAAAAGAAAGCGGGCGCTTTTTAGACGCCCGCTTAGAGAGGAGGAATAATTACTTGTTGGACAACTTGTTGGTCAGGTCCATAAGCATGTTCAAACCAACGGCGTCCATAGCATTAGCAGCACCATTGCTGTTGCCACCAGCCATCATGATTTCCGGGACAAGCGGATGTGCGGATTTTGCGAGTGCTTCAGCCACACCAACCTTGGTCTTGTAATCCCATTCGGCTCTTTCCTGCGGGGTCAAACCAGCAGCAACCTTAGCACGGTTTGCGGCAGCTTCTGCTTCACCTTCAGCCTTAATTCTCTTAGCCACTTCCTGTGCCTTCTGAGCTTCTAGAGCAGCAACTTCCTTTTCCTTTTGAGCCTGAAGCACAGCAACTGCCTTTTCCTTTTCAGCCTGAGTGACTTCCGTCATCTTCTGCACTTCCTGGTCGGCCTTTGCCTTAGCAATTCGAGCGTCACCTTCAGCCTTTGCGGTTACAGCGGCCTGCTTAGCAGTTTCTGCGGCGGTTGCATTTGCCACTCGCTGCATTTCTCTTTCCTTCACAATGTTCAACTGCTTCTGAGCCATTTCATCAAGCTTAACATTCTGAATTTCAAATTGCAGTACCTTGATGCCATAAAGGTTCAATGCAGATTTCTTAGTAACAATGCGTCGGCCGTCCTTATCAAGTTTTAGCTTGGTAACTCGGTATTCCTGAACTTCAGCCTTCTTAAGTACCTTGCCATTTGAATCTACTTCATCTTCACCAGCCTTTTCCTTTAGGATTTCAATGGTTGTCAAGTATTCACCTTCAGTCAGCTGGTCTTCTGCCAAGCGTCTAAATTCCGCAATCTTTGTCACCTTAGCTTCTTCAGCCGTAAATAGCGGTGCAGTCTTACGGACAGCGGATAGCACAGTATTTCGGACAAGCTCATGCTTAACCTTCTTATCGCTTTGCTGTTCACGGTGGATCTTAATCAAGGCATCACAATTGGTTGGTAGCTGGTACTTCAAATATCCTGAGATGTCAGCGTTAGCGTTTCGGGATAGCGTCACGGAAACGTCATCTTCGTCAGAATCGTCTCCTTCCCATCCCTCACCCTTCACCTTCTCAGTTGAAGAGTTAAAGTAAAAGTCCTTGGTTCGGTCATACGGATAAATTGACGCGAAGCCCTTGAAATAAAATCCCGGGTCTTCTACGCAAGAAAGCGTTCCGAACGGTGACTGTTTAACAAGCATCTGCGTGGATTGGTTGTAGCCGAAGAGCTTGCCGGCGCATACGCCGATAGCGATGATGATGACAGCGGCGAGAATGCCGACGATTTGTGTTTTTGTCATGTGGTTTGTCCTTTTTGAGGTTTTTAAGTTGTATCTCTTATCTCATCTGCACAGATGAGATGCGGGATGTTGTTTGTGTAATTGAAATTTACAGTTGAAAAATTAAAAAATTTTGTTGGGTTTGGCAATGGTTAGGTCAGATAAATTATTCTGCATCTTTAAGCATCTTGCGAAGTCTTTCAAGCGCAGCAGCCTTTTCCGCCTCAAACTGTTTTTCAAGGCGTTCCTTTTCTTTGACCGTTTGAGCCATCACATTAAACATTGAGTCTTCCATGTTCTTTGGCATATAAATGGTCGGGCGTTGAACTTCCGCAAGTTCATCGTGGCACTCTTTCCAATGTTCAGAGACCTTCTTGTTCTGAGCTTCAAGGTACTTGATGTAGCTCTTGTCATATCTTCCGAACCAATTCTCGTGATGGGTTCTTTCAATATGAGTTCCGACCATTCCGCCGGCGAGGAATGCGAGGCCGACCAAAATTGCGATGGCGATGATGTAGTGAGTTTTTGTCATTGTTGTTTCCTTTTGTTTGCCGTTATTGTTTCAACAATTAAAATATAAAAATTATTGAGGTAGTTGGCAATGGATAAAAAGGAAACAAATCAAGTATTATTCCGTCGGTGGTTCACTTAATAGTTCTTTAACATAAGCAACAAATTCTTCATACGTGTATGAATTGGAAATGTCTATCGCAACACGCCCACTTTCAAACTTAACATCATGACATCCGGCTTTATCGCTGAATTTAAGTCCGAGGATGTCTTTTCCACATATTTCCGTTCCACTTATGTTTACATAAACTTCCGTGAATGATACATTTTCGTTCACGCAGCGAGTTGTAAATCTCGCACCGTCAAGATATCCCACGGAAACATTTGTAATGATTTCCTTGGTTGCATCAACGGTAGATGAAAATTTACATTCTGCGACGATTCTCATATTATTCTCCTAAGATCTTTCTGTAGTGGGCACGATATGAATTTACCGTCACTACATAATTTTGTGTTTCCGCCGGAACCGCTGCGGTGGAGTCGCCCGTCATCAGCCTCTTATAATTTGCTGCTACTTTTGGGCCACCGTTATAGGCCGCGGATGCTAGGTCGTGAGAACCCGTTTTCTTCAAAAGGCGATGTAAGAAAATTGTGCCTATTCGGAGGTTCTTTCTCAAGTCAGTGACATCTGACTCAAGATAATCATATCCATAAACCTTAGCTATTGAAATGAATGTGAGAGGCATGATCTGCATAATTCCTTGAGCTCCCACATTTGATGTGACTTTGTGATTAAATCGGCTTTCAGCCTGAATGACAGCAAGCACATAAGCGAACTCAACGCCCGACCTTTCACATTCATCATAAATCATGGTCGCTAGCTTTATCGCATCGGTATCAGACAGCTCCTTACGCACCTCCTTTATTGCGTTGGCGGCAGCCGTCACCTTAAATGTTCGTTGTGTTGCGTCTGAAATTCCAATCTTGAGACGGTCAATCTCGTAAATGAGCGAGTCCTGTCTTGCAAGAATGGAATAATGTAACTCAGCAGTAGATTTGTTTGCTGCTTCGAGTTGGCGCTTTGATAAAACGGATTGGTATTCCATTATGACAGCGCAAGTGATGGCAAGAAATATCGCCGTAATGGTTAGATTTACGATTTGGCGGTATTTCCTGTTTATTCTTCTGAGTGTAGATTTTATTTGCATATTAAAGTGTCTTTGTTTTTAACCATTTTTCAATGATTGGTTCAAGGTAAGCAACAATGTCAGGCGGCACTGTGCCTATTGCTTTTACATCATCTTTGTAGACGAAGGAAATTGGGTTATTGCCCCAAATGTGATACACAGACAGTTTCTCATCACCATCTTTAATGGTTAAGCAAATTGTTTGTGTGTCTACATTCTCCGAAAAGGATGCGTCTCGCCCTTCTGTTAGGGAGATAAACGCATCCTTAATTCTTAGATGATCTTCACTGGTCTGATTCATTCTTCCTCCTAAGGTTGAAGGGTCATGTAGACCATCTTCAACACATTGTCGGTCAAAGTTGTCATGCTCCAAGTGTCATTCATTTGTTCTCTTTGTGTTATGAGCTTCATAATTGGTGCAACCAACTTTGGTTCCTTGATGAAGTCACATTCTTGCTTAACATGCATGTACTGGTCCTTACGGTCCTTGTGCATGTCCATCACAACTCCAGGCATTCCGCGAACGTATTCACACTTTGCCTTGAAGTCGCGAGAAAGCTGTTCTGCATAAGCCTTAAGGTCAGGCATTTCTTCTGGGATTGACAAAAGCAATTCACGAGGAACTTCCCCAGTATGCCAGTCAAACTGTTCCCAGATATAATCCTTGGTCAAGTTATGGAACTTTCTTTGAAGTTCCAAAAATTCCTTGCCCTTGATCTTGACCTTAAAGCCGTTCTTGAATGTCACCACAACACCTTCCTTTGTGTTAGGTAGGTTTGTTGCGTATGGGATGACTTCATCAAAGTTCTGGAACTCGATTACATCAGCCATGCGAACACCAAGCAATTCAGCCTGATGTCTTAAGACATCCAAAGTCACTTCTTCACCCGACGAGTTGGATATGATGCCCAAGAGCACCATTTCTTCCTTATCATACGAGACTGGGTGCACATCTTCGTCATACAAGATTTCAAATGTGTATGTGAAACCTATTACAAGTTCCGACAAGTTCACATGTTCATCAAGCCACTTTTGTGCCCAAACCGCTTGGTCAGAGAAGAAAGCTCCACCTGTCTTTACACGCCACTTCTGTTGGTACTTGTCCCAGAAGACGATGCCCAAAGAACCGTCCAACTTGTCCATCACGCGGAAGGACTGAGAAGCGTCAAACTTAAACCCACATTCTTCCATCATATCAAGAATTTCAGTTCTCTGGCCTTCGCCGTTGATAAGTTCCTGATAGTTGAAGAACTTGTAGAAAGGACGAGCAACAATCTCACCTGTTTCCTTGTCAAAGACAATTCCGCGAGCGTTAAGTGTCGTGTCATTCCAATACTTGAAGTAAACGCAAGGTGCATTATACTTAAAGCCAATGAAATGTTCATCTTCGCAAGAGAAGACTTGGTTCAATTCCAAAGCCTCCATGTAGTCTTCTAACTTAGGTAAGTATTGCATAAGTTGCTCCTTTTACTTCATACCTCTTTGATGAGGCTTTAGCCATGACATTTCCATTGGGTATTTTCCATCGCCCAATTCCCAGGAATTTCCATTGGCCGTAAATTCTGGGTCATCGATGAACTGTGTTTCGTCTTCTTCCAAATCTTCTTGTGTTTTGTTTTCCATTACATGCACTTGCTGCTTTTTGGTGCGGCGCATTTGACGGTTGTAATTCCGTTTCCATTTGCCAGATGTCTTATCACCGGTGCAGCAAACAGTGTGTGCATAACATTCACCATAAACCGGGTTCTTTTTTGAACGGCTCATTCTCTTACTCCAAAAAATATGAAAGTCCTAACAGAATACATCCGCAAACAAATAAGATGCCTGCTATTGTCGTGCACTGCGGCGTGATAACAAGTACCGCAGCGCCAGCAAAAACATAGAATCCTCCAATGAGGATAGATGCAAGTCCCATTATAGTAATACCTTCAAAAGTGTTATCAAAAAGATTAGGAAGCCGGCGACAAATCCGCTTTCCAAAATCGCGGTCATAATGGTAAGCATGTCTGCATCCATTATAGCCGCAACTTTTTCAAAAGCTCTATCCGCCAGTCTCCGTAGTTTCTTCATTTGTTTCCTCTTTACCCTTAAAGCAGTGATGCATTACATCTTCCTCCAAATCACACTGCGCATCTACTTTATTTACAAAGTCAAGTCCGCTGCCCAACAGCATGTTTGCCGGTATAGGTGCATAACGAACATCCTCACATACGCAGTTCTGAACAAGTGTGTTGTTGAAGAAAGTTGAAATCTGACGAGCTGAGTGTGTATGTCCGTGAACAAACACAGGTTCCTCAAGCTCATTCAAGATTCCATTGTCCAATGCATCCTTAACGTTCTCTTTGTCCTCGTCAAAGTCATAATGCTGTGCAAAGTAAGTTCTTCCCTTATGATGCACGATTAAGTACTTGACGAAGACATCTTCAATTCCTTGTCTTTCCAAGCGACGGCGCAACTCATAGTCATGGTTTCCCAAGATACAGTAGATGTCGCCGTTCAATCTTTGCATTGTGCTTGTGAACAAGTAAGCCAGTTGTGCGTGAGGAGTTCCCAAGGAGAAGTCTCCCAAGAAAATCACAACATCACCAGGTTGAACTGTTTCATTCCAGTTCTTTATCAAATCCTCATTCATTTCTTCAATGGTCGCATACTTGCGAGTCACATCAAAATGGTCAGGATATGATGTACACAACTTCTTATGGTTCAGGTGCAAGTCGGATATGAAGAACAATCGCTTGTCGTCCGATACCTCAAGCACATTAGATGTATTCTGTATTAACATGTAAGATTCCCATTTTGAACATGGTCTTCAAAAGACCTGTCATTTTACTTCTTTTCTGTCCTTCAAGGCAAACTGCAAGTTGCTTAACCAATGACATTGAAGCCGGTGCAAATGCGTTTGCCCAATTCTTATACCTGTAGCCCGCAATCCTGATAGCAGCTGCTTGCCTTGTGTTTGTATTTTCGTCATACATCCTTGTTGCCACACCCGCTCTTGCCAAAAGTATGTGAGCGAGGATGTGTTCACGAGGAGTCAGCCAAATCTTATTCCACGCTTGTTCCCCACCACCGCATTCTTTCGGAATGATATGATGTTTCTCACGAAAATGTGGCTTCTCAGTTCTCGCAATGGCATGTCTGATGAGTTGCCAATAGCGATGAATAGCAAGTTGCTGCTTCAAGGTCATTTTACAATTTCCTCGCCTTCAATCGGTTCAATTCCGTTTCTCATGTTCTTTACCACGAAAGCCGGAACATTGTGAACGGAGCCATACCAAGTATCCATTCGGATAACCTTGACGGTCGCACCGAGTTCATGGGCGAGGTCGTAATACTCCTTCATCGTGTTTCTCTTGATGAAGGTGTTGGAAACAATCGCAACGCCCTTCGTCTCGAGGTCATGACGCACATTTGCGAAGCAAACGGCGATAGCCTTCGGCATGTCCTTGGCATTCCAGTTGTAGTTTCCCTTTTCGTCGGTAAAGTAAGCGTCATTCTCATGGTTGACAACATCAACGCCGAACTGTTCCTTAATCTTCGGGATAAGAATGTTCTTACAATATGTTGACTTGCCAGAGCCTGCCGCACCGCGGACAATATAAAGCGTTTTCATTTTTCTTGTTTCCTTGTTGTTTGTTTACAGAATAAATTTAACAAATTTTACCCACCTTGTAAACCCCTGCCTTAGGAAATTTTTAAGAATTTTTCCATTTCGTGCTTCATCGTAAAATCCGGGATATCATACCCTCCAAATTTCTTGTTTTTCAAGATGTCCGAATCGTATGAACCGTTTTTTCCGGGTTCTGCTGCCATAGCCGCAGATCCGCGCTCAATCTTAATCTTCCAATCTTCTTCAGACTTGATGTGATAATGATACAAGCGAAGCGGGGCGTCATATTTGCACAATCCATAAGTTGTCTTTGATACATCAGACCCCACAACGTCCGAAAGTCTTATCTTATTTATCCACGGAACATGCCCAATTTCAAAATTCTCATGATTATATGAATACTTGTCCCAATGTTGCCACCAGATACAAGCCTTTCCTTGTGTTGCCAGATCATTTCTGCGATAATAACTGGCTAATGGGAGTATCTGGCTTCTACCCGCCGTTAAATGATGCGTGGACAACAAAATTTCAGGCAATAATAGACAACTCAACTGTTTGAAATGTGCCCTTAATGCGCATTCTAAGGATGAATACTTACTTCTGTCAAACCAAAGATATTCGTCGTCATCAAGGAACATAACAAGTTCGTCATCCTTAAATTCCAAATCGGTTTTTCCGTTTAGAATGTCTCCAAACAGTTTCCACTGATCTGGAAATCCGGAGATGTGCCTATACACAATTCCGTCGCCGTTATGTTCAGATACATAACTACATATATCCACTTTTGAGTCATTGTCTAATATACATAAATTGCAGCCAAGCGATTTATGATAATCAAACCAGGCTGCAAAATCTTCAAGACGATATGACTTTGTAAGGCATATCAATGTTAGCATGATGATTTGTCTTCTTTCCAGCGTCCGCAAGATTTGAACTCAGGGCATTCATGCAAGTATTCGCAATTAGGTACTAATACATGCTCAAATTCTGGGTTCACTTCAATTACCTTTCTAACAATTTCTCGCATTACCTTTTGAGTCGCAGGATCTGCTTTACCGCATAGACGCTTACGAGCCATCTGCATCAAAGCCGGTGCATTGATTAGCATGATATGTGAAACCATTGCATCCTGTGGCGCCTTTGTTCTGTCATACTTATCCTGTCTGTCATTTCGTTGGCTCTGAACAAAATGTTCAACGCCGATCTTGTGACGAACAAGATGTACTGAAACATAGTAAGGAATGTCCATCTTAATAATGAACTGCAGTGCACGAATAGGTGAATGTTCTGACTTAAGATATTTCTTTTTCAAGTTAAGCGACAGCGGCTTTTCATCAAACAGACTTGCACCGACTGTGTTCATCGCCAACATTCTAACAGTGCACCAATCTTCCTCACTTGGATTTTTCAGTATCGTTATTGCCGACATTCAATTCATCTCCTGTGTGACATTTGACATCAAGTTCCCATGTAACCTTAATACCGTCAGGATCCTTATCTTTGTATGAATACGGAGCAACACAGATGTTACTAGGTTCACATTGCCAGATGTCAGTTGCGATAACCTTTTCGCTGTTGTTTTCTAAGTGCTGCAATGTCACCAAAACAGCAGCTTTCTTTCTTTTTGCTTCTGAAGCCGGTGTCAGCCGTTCAAGCGTGTTAAAGAACTTCATCACGAAATGATTTTCTCGTTCTTGGAAGTTGATATGAACGTGTCCTAAGATATCTTTAAAGCCAGGCAATATCATTGGCGGCTGAATTTCAGATACGCATGCTGACAAATCTTCGGCATACTCATTCAACGGAGCAAGCACGCCACAGAACACAAATTTAACCTTAAAGGCCCAAGCACCAGCAGGGCTAGTCATCATCAAAGAGTTAATGACCTGCTGCTTTGTTTTTTCTTCAACAGGATTACACATTTACATATCCTCAAATGCATCCGCAAAAGCCTGTGAAAGGGAGCGGAACATGTTATGATCTTTTTGTTGCTTCTTGTCAAAGGTGTCCCACTGATTAGGGTCAGCGGGCTGTTCAACCTTTTCCTCTTTTTCTTCTTTCTTAGCCATTAAATAGCTCCGGTTCTGAATAGTCCAACGATGAACGGCGGGCATTCGTCAATGAACTGGGTGATAGCGAGTGAAGAGATTTCAATTTCAATGACCTGGTTATAGATGTCGCCGTTTGTCTTCTGCTTGTTCATCAAGCGACCCATCAAGTCCTTGAACTCTTCGTTCAACTTCTGCATATCGGCACGAACAGCGTCACCATTCTTGTCCATGTCAATCTTGACATCGCCGTTTTCCTGAGTCAGTACTCGTCCGTTCTCGTCAGTTGCGGCATACTTCAACTTGATTTCCTGAAGACGGCGGTTGTAGTCAGCAAACTGCGGGTCACGGTGTTCATCGTAGCAAGCATTCTGCAATGCGATGTAGTGCGGCACAAGGCGTTCATGGTTTTCATAAACGAATGCGGAGAATGCAGCCTTCTTACCTGGCTTCATGAACAGGTCGTTGAAGTATTCAAACGCAGTCTTAAGCTGGAACTTGGTCATCTTTCTCTTTTCAATCATATTTACTCCTAATTTTATGTTTGTGTATTTATTTACGATACAAAATATAAAAAAGTTCAGCATGTTTTATGCTGAACCTAAAAATTTTCCTATGTTATTATGATTATTCAGATTTTGGAATCTTATTGAGCGTAATTCTGTTGGACGGTATGCCTTGTTTTAGTCTCACTTCATTTTCCGATCTTTCAAATCTTCCAGATAACCATAATGAATAAGGCAATCTTGCATTATTAAGTGTGGTCGTGCCCTTCATCACATACATTTCCATAGAATCAGGATCTTTGTGATAATTATAGACCTGCTTTTCAAATGAATCTTCTGCCCACTTCTTTGCGGTTCTTGGAGAATAGGTCCAGCAAACACCTGCGTCTTCTGTATCTACTTCTTTTCCATCATGCATGACAACGCCGCGATAAAGAACAAGCGGTTCCCCATCACGATACCGTTCAAATTGCTTATATGCGCGTTCAAATCTTACCTTGTCTTTTGACTTAACTTTGGTAAACCATACGCGGTCCAGCAAATCATCATCACAATCGGGAGTAATGCGGCTATCAAATGCTCCAGCGAAATAACGGCGAGCGTCTTGATATGAATAATCATTATCCAAATCATAGAAAGGTTCTCCACCGTGCTCACCTTTCATAAAGTCGCTAAACTCGGCCTCAGTTAAGAGGCCGTTTCGCTTAAGTATCTGTCTTGCATGTTCAAAAAGCATTATACGTATTTGTCGTCTCTGATAACATCCATGAATTGCTGCACGGTATAAGCGCTAGTCTTGTCCATATCGAGACAGTCGCCATACTGCTGCTTGCCGTAATAGATCTGCACTTCGCCATCGTCACGATACCAGACCCATTCAATCTCGCTGATGCGTTCTTCGTCATCAATCCAGCCTTCATTTTCACCAATGACTGAATAATAGTCTGAGCTGTGGCTGTCAAGTCTGAACTTCCAATCGCCGCACTGACCGTTGTTAAGATCTGAAATCATTTCGCGGATGTCGTCCATTTCATTTTTATCATTGAAGTGCTTTGCATTAGCAATCTTGTCTTTAAGGCTCATTGAACCTTCAACTAGAAAACCAGCTTTGTTCAAAATCTTTTTTGCTTCATCTAACTTCATTGTAATTCTCCTTATATTCTATTTATTTCCGAACGAAAATTTCCATAGCCGTAAACGCGATGAAATAAAGCACAGCGAGCACAATGTAAAGATTCGTTCCGACAAAAGTAGCCGCAAGGAGAGGTCCAAAGATACCTCCGACGCTCCAACCCGTCAAAGTCAGCGCATGGACCTTACTAGCATTATAGATACCAAAGCGTTTCGCAAGCAAAGAAGGCAAACAAGAGAAATTTCCGCCGTATGCTGCTTCACAGAGGAAGATACCTGCGACACACATGATAGGGTTGCCCGTAATACAGAACAGCGCACCCAGAATACCAAATGAACAAATAAAATGGTAAGAAGCCTTCCTTCCAATCTTATCGCTCAATGTTGAAAAACCTAAACGGCCACCTGAATTAGCCAGAGCCGTAAATGCTAGAATAAGAGCGACGAATGGAATGCCCAAATAACCTAGGAGGGCGGCTTCCTGAGCAATGATTGATAGGCCACACGAAATGTTAGTTGCGAACATGAACCAAATTGCCCACCATTCCTTGCTTTTAAGAATGTATTTCCACTTGAAGTCAGTCGGAGCCTCTTCACCGAAATCGTATTTCTTTAACAGAACAGTAGAAACAATCATTATGACGGCATAGACGGCGCCAAGGATGAAAAATACATTGTGGAAGGCGACATTCGCAATAAGCCAAGCGATAGCAGGTGATGCCAAGAACTTAGCCAGCCCGAAACCTGTGATAGCTAGGCCAGACGCCAAACCTTTATGATCTGCGAAATAGGCCATCAAGGTCTTTATCGGAGTTACATACCCTATCCCCGTGCCTGCGCCTATAACTGCCGTTGAAATATAGAATAAAGGCAAACAAACCGTATATACGGACAGTCCAAGGAGTAGAAAACCTGAAATAAAAATTATTGTGGACAGAATTGCGCCGATCTTCGGGTTTACTTCAATCGTTCTGCCAAAGATTGCTGCGAAGACGCCTAAAAAGAAAATGATAAGTGTGAAACCAATGTTCGTAGCGAAGATCGAGATGCCGAATGTCGCTGAAAGCAGCGCTGCGAACTGTGACCAACAATAGACTGAACCAATACAGGTCGGAAGGGCGATGCCAGGCACCGCTACATTCCAAAAACGATTAACTCTTTTCATACATATTATTTATTGAATGTATAAATACTAAAAGAGGTACCTATGGAACTCACAGAAGCATTTGATAAGTTAGATGAAGCAGGCGCTTACGTCAGCCACAACGGCTCAATTGGAAATTTGGTTGACCTAAAAATGCTAAACCGCCGTTTGCAGCGTCTTGATAAAGGTTGGCACTTTGACGTTTCGAGATGCAACTCGTCTGCAAAGGTTTTTGTCATTGAAAAAGAAGGTGTCGGCTATTTCCGTTTCAGCGTTCTGCTAAGTATGGTTCGTGATGAAGCCGGCAATGATGCTTTGCTGGCTCGTGCTCGTCTATTGGGTTACGAAAAAGAAGAAGGTTCACAAAAGAACATGGACAACATTTGTGCAATGCTTTTTAAGGAAGAAGAATAATATGGAAATGGAATTGTATGAAGCGCTAGCAAAATTGAAAGCAGAAGGTGCACTGGTTGAAGATACATCAATGTATTCTCCTTTGAATGACTTTTACAGATACCTCAAGGTAAAGGCACCGAAGACTGGTTATGATCTTGAAATTGAAGGTGATGAAAACAAAATCACAGTTAAGTTCATGGACAATGTGGCAAAGGTAACCCTAGAAACGTTTGATGAAGACGAAAACGATATGCTTTATGTTGAAGCAGGCGGCGATGAAAGAGCATTCTACAATGAACATACTGACTATGGTCCTGCAATGCAATTCATCATCAAGCAGATCTGTCCAACAAATGAAGCTTACATCAAAGAAGATAAGTACATGGATGATATGGACGATGAACTTGACTCCACTATATCATTCAGCACCATCAAGAACATAGTTGAAAAGAAATATAAGACTGAAATTAAAAATGACGAACTTTATGCATATCCGTTTGAGGACAAGAAAAACATTCAGATTAGAATTGACTCACGCGGAAGAAATTCTGTTTGCAGCATTTTTGGTGTTTACTTGGTTGACTCAAATGGCGAAACATACACCGTCAAGAAGTGCTATAAGTATTATGTATCAAAGAAAAATCCTGAATGTCATTATTTAGGAAAAGATCTTGGCTACATGGAAGAATACGGTGGTTCTGAGGAAGAAATCTTGAAACCCGCGGAAGAAGCACTAGCAAAACTTAATAAGCCAGGTTTCTTTAAGAGAATGGGTAAGAAGATAAATTCATTCGTGGATTCTTTTGACATTTAAGGAGTTAACATGCAGCTAGATGAAGCAAAACAAATTTTAGAAAGAAACGGTTTTCTATTGGAAAATGCTTCATTGGTTGCGTATCATATAAGTCCAGTCAAGTTTGATAAATTCAAGATACATACTAAAAGCGGTATGGGAACGAACTTCTATGGCAACGGCATATACCTGACTTTTGACAAAAATGTAATAGAACATTACATCAAACTGATGAAAGATGAATATGATCATCTCTATGTCTATACAGTAGAAATATCAAATACCGCCAACATAATTGACGAATATGATATAGGAGAATACATCGCTGACGATGTTGAAGACATTGACCCAGCAGAAATATCCGAAACTTTGAAAGAGAACGGCTTTGATGGTGTTAAATTTTGGAATGAAGAAGACGGTAATTCTATCGTAATCTTTGATGAAAATAAGATAAAGATAGTTGATGTAAAAGAGGAATAACATGCAGCTAGACGAAGCAAAACAGATCTTGACCAAAGCAGGTCTAATCGTTGAAGGTTCAATGAGCCTTAAAGACAAGATTGCCAATGCAAAGCAGTTCAATGCCGGTATTGATGAAATGAAGAAAGATGCGGTCAACATTTTCAAGCAAGCATTCTATGAAGATGAAGTGACCGACAATGGAGACGGTACTTACACAATCGTTCCTGATAACAATTATGACATTACGGCTATCTATAAGTGGGATGATAATGATACATTGACTTGTAAGTTTAATTATTCTGACAATGTATTGACATTCAAGCATCTAAGCAGACACTTGAATTACGATCCTAAGGGTGGACCTTGGCAAGAAGGTCAATGGTCAGGCGATGAAGAACTTGAAAACTTCCTTACTGACTTGAGCTTTGAATATCAAAATGCGATGAGTGCGTAAGTTGTAAGATGAAAAAGTATTCTATATTAACTTTCATTTTTGATGATTATGAAAATGTCAGAGAGCCTTTAGAAGTTTCTCCTGATTGTGAATATGTTTTAGTTACTGATAATAAAAACATAAAGTCAGATGTTTGGAACATTAAATACATTCCAAATTTATATAGTGCTGCATCCGGAATTACAAAATCATTTTATGTAAGATACCACCCATTTGAATTTGTATCTACAAATGTATGCATATTATTGGACGGCAGCATAATGATTAAAAAATCATTAGATAAACTTTTTAACGATTTCATGGCAGCTGATGCAGAATGCAGTTTAATGATAAATTGGTATAATCAAAACGCATACGCAGATTACCAGCATTGGTTAAAAAATAGAAATTATGACAAAAAGCAATGTGAAAAAAATAAAGCATTTTTAAGAGCAACTGGTCTTACTGAGCAATATAAAGGTTGGTTTGAATGCGGTTTTAGGATAATTAAAAACACAGCAAATAATAATGAAATAAATCGCATAACGTGGGAAGCACTAAATAAAATATCAGATGATAAATTAAATCTTGACCGTTTAGACCAAACCATTTGGTCAGCAATTATAAATGTAATGTTTGATAACATAGCTGTATTTCCAGTAACTAGGCAAATAATTCAAAATGATTACTTACAACTTTGTGAACATAAATCAAACACGCCGATGATACGACGAATAAATTTTGATAACCTTTGGCTTTTTAATAAAAAAATTAAAGTATATAAATTAGGTCAAGTATGAGTGAATTTAACAATGAACCTATTGACATCATTATTCCTTATGTAAATTTCAATGACCAACTATGGAAAAATGAATTTGAATATTGGAAGCAGAAAGAGACAGGCAATAAAGACGCCTGCCGTTATCGTGATTGGGGATTTATAAAGTATGTGTTTCGCAGCATTGAAGAAAACTGCCCTTGGTGCAGATATGTTTTCTTAGTGCTTTCAGGACCGTCGCAGATACCTGACTGGCTGAATGTCAATCATCCTAAGTTGAAAATTGTTTATCATAAGGATTATATCCCTGAAGAATTTTTGCCTACATTCAACAGTAACGTCATTGAACTGTTTTATAGTAGAATTGAAGAACTGAGTGAGAATTTCATACTGATAAATGATGACATGTTTTTCTGCCAAAAGAAAGGCGAGGATTTTTTCTTTAAAAATGATTTACCTTTGATGACAAACCATCAAAGAATTTATACCGGCAATGATCGTTTCATTAAAACGTTAAACAATACATTAGACATGTCAAATAAAATTTTATCAGCAAATTATAGAACGCTATTCAATAGCTTTCATTTGCCAGTCTGCTATAAGAAATCTTTACAAGAGTTTATACTGTCTAAAATAGATTTGCGCTTTATGCAAACTAATAAATTTAGAAAAACATCAGATATTACGCACTTTCTTTTTTTAGATATACAAGGTAAATTACAAAAATGTAAATTTGTAAATAAACCGTTTGGAACTTTATATGGAACATCATGTCAACGTGCTATAAATTTTAATGTGCCAACAATTTGCATAGAAGAAGATGAAACTAGTAAAGCAAGCATCATTATAAATATGTTATCACAATTAGAAAAACATTTTAAGAAGAGCACATTTGAAAATGAATAAAGCCATAATCGCAATAGCAAAAAATGAAAATCTTTATCTAGATGAATGGATAACTTATTATCATAATTTAGGATTTTCTCATTTTTACATCTGGGACAATAATGAGCCAGATGATTTAAGTATTTTTAAAGTCACAAAAAAATATGATTTTGTGACAGTGCTTGATGCTAGAGGTCGTGATAAGCTGAACGCTCTTGGAAAACAGAAAGGTTGTTATCAAAGAACTTATAATGAAATTAAAGACCAATATGATTGGATTGGAATTTTTGACATTGATGAGTTCCTTTATATTCCAAAAGACATTGATGAATTTCTAAATGAAGATAGATGG
>JAEEGL014795291.1_pt1 | contig 69281 bp, 52 predicted proteins | sample 9134231 | NCBI WGS metagenome assembly JAEEGL01 (sample SAMN16246548, study PRJNA631951) | gut metagenome | biome: gut microbiome; feature: rumen; material: fiber-attached | host: Bos | place: Iran: Karaj | collected 2018-10 | reverse complement strand
TGTATTTCAGGGCGTTATTTGGGGTGTTTTCGGACATACATAAAGTATGTCCCTACATTAGCCGGAAACATGCCTCGTAAGAGCCGAATTTAATTGCCGACGCCATAGGAGCCGACGCTTCCAAGCGTCGGAGTAACTTTAAAATCATGTTCGGGAGATTTAGATGCCATAGGAGCCGACGCTTCCAAGCGTCGGAGTAACTTTAAAATCTTGTTCGGTGAAATAAGGTTAGTCCGACGCTCGGAGGCGTCGGCTCCTATTCAAAGCTCCTATTCAAGGCTCCTATTCATGGTTATTTATCGGCGGCGGAGGTCTTTGGGCGGAGCATATAAAACTGAATGCTGTTGATGATGTTCTGCCAGAGGACGTAGCAGCCGGCACCCACCGAAGCCACGGGACTGAGATACATATAGGCCACCCAGATGGCCAGGGCGGTGTTCTTCTGGAACATGGCCTGCCCGCAATTGATGCGCTCGCCCGTATGACGGCCCACGGTGCGGCCAATGGCAAACTGCACGAGGCAGGCCACCAGCGACAACACGGCAATGCCCAGCAGAAGGGCGGTGGAGGCATCGCTGTGGACAATGTTCTTGACGGTGATGCCCGAGGTGATGGCCAGCGAGAACGCCCAGCAATAGAAACTGAGATTGGGCATCGACGCTATGCGGCGGCGCAACGCGGGCATGGTGTGCTGCACCAGCCACCCCAGGGCCATGGGGAGCACCAGCACGGTGGCCAGCTTGCGCAGGATGATGAGGAAAGCCGCCCAGAAGGTGACGGGAATGGTCTGCTCGAGCAGCGGAAAGGCCAGGGGAATCATCAGCGCCGAGGCAAAGGAGGAAACGACGGTGAATGCCGACATAGTGGAGATGTTGCCGCCCAGCTTTCCCGTGACCACGGGAGCCGCCGTGGCCGCCGGTGCGATGACGCAGGTGAGCATGGCCTCCCACAACACCTTCTGCCCGCCGTCGTGCACGCTGAAGATGACAGCCATGACGCCCGCCACCAGCAGCACTTGCGCCAAGAGAATGTAAAGATGCCAGCGGTGGGGGCGCATCTGGTGGAAATCAACCTTGCAGAAAGTGACGAAAAGGGTGCCGAAAACGCTCAGCGGGAAGATGAAGTCGATGATGGGCCACAGGCGGTCGCCGCACTCGTCGAGGGCGGGAACAAGGAGGAAAAGCAGGTAGAGAGCACTGCCCGTGACAATGGCCACGGGAAGCGTCCAGTTCTTCAGAAATTGTAACAATCGCAACTTCATGCCGGTTCGTGCAAATGCCATGCGGATGCAAAAGTACATAAAAAATTCGGTTATATGAAAAAAAAGCCGTACCTTTGCAACAATTTTTGAAAAATAGCGTTAATACTAAGCAAACAAGCGTTATGAAATTACCTACAAAGAACATATCAAGACTCACTTTGTGGAGCCTTGTCCTGTTGTGGCTGGCGGCCTGCAAGACACCGCAGGGCATCGGCTATTTCCAGGACATGGAAGATGGGCAGAAAGTGCGCATCGCCCACGCCGACGGCGTGAAGCTGAAACCCGGCGACCAGCTTTCCATCATTGTCACCACACCGTCGGTGGAAATCACCAACACGCTCAACCTTCCGGCCAAGAGCCAGGTGATAGGCACTACGGAAGAGGTGGCCCAGGGGCAGAGCCAGGGCACGCTGGGCTATGCCATCGACATGGCCGGAAACATTGACTTCCCCCTGCTGGGCACGCTCCATGTGGCAGGGCTGACACGCGAAGAGGTGGCGAGGCTGGTGAAAAAACAGCTGCAAGACAAGAAACTCTCTACCGAGGCCGTGGTAACGGTGGATTTCCTCAACATGGGCTTCTCGGTGATGGGCGAAGTGCTCAACCCCGGACGCTACCAGTTCACCAAAGAGAAGGTGAGCCTGCTGGAGGCGCTCAGCATGGCCGGCGACCTCACCATCTACGGGCGGCGCGACAGTGTGCTCGTGATGAGAGAGGTGGACGGCATGCACGAGGTACACAGCGTGAACCTGTCGAAAGGGCGCAGCCTGCTGGAGTCGCCGGTGTACTACTTGCAACAAAACGACGTGGTGTATGTGGAACCCAACGACTATAAGAAGAGACAATCTACGGCGTCGGGCAACGAAACCATGACGGGCTCGTTCTGGCTCTCCTTCGTCTCCGTGCTCACCACCGTGGCCGTGCTGCTCATAAAATAATAAAAAGGTAACGGTCTGCCCTTACTCCCCCTTTACCAATATTTTAATAATGAATACTGAAGAGAACAACATATCGAAAGTGCCCTCGCGCATCAAGACGAGCAACAACCTCACACTGAAGAACTTCTACCTGCTTTGTCTTGACAACTGGAAATGGTTTGCACTGTCGTTGGTCGTTGCCGCATTGCTGGCAGCGGCATTCATCGTGGTCACCCAGCCCGTGTTCACCCGTAAAGCCGAAATCCTCATCAAGGACGACGAGAACAACGGCGGAGGCATGGGCGCCTTCGGCAACATGGCCGAGCTGGGCGGACTGTTCGGGTCAACGCTCAACGTTTATAACGAACTGGGGGCCATACAGTCCGACTACCTCCTCTATAACGTGGTGAAACGCATGCACCTCAACGTGAGCTACACGGTGAAGGGCCTGCGCGACAAAGACCTCTACGGCAAGGACCTGCCCATCACCGTGAACTTCGACGACCTTTCGGATGAAGACGCCGCCGGCATGGTCGTCAACCTGAAGAAAGACGGCATGTTCACCATGAAGAAATTCTACAAGGTCATTGAGGAAAACGGCAACAAAAAGGAGAAAGACGACAGCGAGCTGAGCGGAAAGGTGAACACCACCGTGCAGACACCCGTCGGCAAGGTGACGGTGAAAGCCACCCCGTACCTGAAGGACCTGAAGGACGACGTGACCATACACATAGAGAAGCAAGACCCCATCGTGACGCAAGAGAGGTTGTCGAAAAACTTCTCGGCTGTGGTGACAAGCCGCGACGCCGCCATCATCAAGATGAACTACAAGGACGTGTCGAAGCAAAGGGCCGTGGACGTGCTCAACGAAATACTCGAGGTGTACAAGGAAGACTGGATCAACGACAAGAACCAGGTGGCCATGAGCTCCAGCAAGTTCATTGAGGACAGGCTGAGACTATTGGAAAAGGAACTGGGCGACGTTGACAACGACATCTCGCGCTACAAGAGCCAGAACCTGACGCCCGACGTGATGGCCTCGGCCCACATGTATATGTCGAACGCCAATGCCGCCAATGTTCAGCTGACCGAATTGCGCAACCAGCTCAACATGATTCAGTATTTCAAGGAATACCTCAACGACAAGACGCAGGCCACGCAACCCCTGCCTACCGGCCTGACGCCGTTTGACAAGAGCCTGACCGAAATCTTCAACAACTACAACACGCTGGTGCTTCAGCGCAACCGCGTGGCCGCCGGAAGCAGCTCGAACCACCCGCTGGTGGCCGACTACGACCAGCAGCTGGAAGCCCTGCGCAAGGCTGTGCTGGCATCGCTCGACAACGGCGCCAAGCAGATGCAGATTGAAATTCGCGGCATTGAGGCCAAGGAGAACCAGAACAACGCGAAGATTGCCGAGAGTCCGGCAAAGGCCACGCACCTGCTTTCGTCGGAACGCCAGCAAAAGGTGAAACAAGAGCTATACCTCTTTCTGCTGCAAAAACGCGAGGAAAACCAGCTCTCGCAGGCCTTCACCGCCTATAACCTGCGCATCCTGACGCCGCCGATGGGCCGCAAGAAAGCTTCGTTCCCCGTAAAGCGCAACGTGGCTCTGCTGGCATTGTTGCTCGGACTGGCCATTCCCGCCGCCGCACTCTTCATCCGCGAAAGAAGCATCACCACCATCCGCGGACGCAAGGACATCGAAGCACTCAGCATCCCCTTCGTGGGCGAAATTCCGCAATTCAAAGGCAAGCGCAAGCAAGACACCAAGAACCGCATACTGGTGCAGCCCAAGAAACGAAACATCATCAACGAGGCGTTCCGCGTGATGCGCACCAACCTGGAGTTCATGTCAAACAGCTATCACGCCCGCGCCTTCCTCGTGACTTCCATCAATCCCGGCAGCGGAAAAACATTCTCCACCATCAACATGGCCGCCTCGTTCGCACTGAAAGGCTCGAAAGTGGCCGTGGTGGACCTCGACCTGCGCAAGGCTTCGCTCAGCATCTATGTCAACTCGCCCAGGAAAGGCGTTTCCACCTATCTCTCGGAACAGACCGACGACTGGAAGAGCCTGCTGGTGAAGCATCCCGACAACAGCACGCTCGACATCCTGCCGTGCGGCACCATTCCGCCGAACCCCGCCGAACTGCTGGCCAACGGGCGCATCAACCGGCTACTGGAAGAGTTGAAACAGGACTACGACTACATCTTCATGGACTGCGCTCCGGTGGAAATCGTTGCCGACACGAACATCATTGCCGACCTGGCCGACATGAGCATCTTCATCGTGCGCTCCGGACTGCTGGAGAAAGACATGCTCCCCGTCATCGAGGACATCTATGCCGAAAAGAAGCTCAAGAACATGGCGCTCATTCTGAACGGCACCGATGCCACCGTGGGCCGCTATCACCGCACGGGCTACGGCTACGGTTACGGAGGATACGCCACAGAAGATTAAAAGCATCAACTTTCGTAAGTTGAAGGAGTTCAAGTGTTTAGACGTCCTCTTATGATTTGAGGAAAAGGAGTTTTCAGCAAGTGTGTCTGAACTCCTGAACTCCAAAAAAGAAAGCGAAACTTGAATGAAATGATTTTTGTCATTGTCATACTTATTCTCCTGATCCTCGGCTTGTCGAGAAAATACATCCTGCGGCTTGAACCCGCAGGAATGTTTTCCCTGTGGTGGATGTTCTCGTCGGGCATGGCCGTTGTTCTCAACCACTACATCATACAGCGCTACACAGGCACTATCTTCATCCTTTTCTGCGTTCTGGCTTTCACTTTGGGCACCAGGCTGTGCGACATGACACAATCTGGCGAAAGCGTGGAAGGAGAGAATGTGCTGACTTTCCGCAAGGAACGGGCTGCCCCATTGCTGGTGGTGCTCATCCTGGCCTCCATGTTCAATCCCCTTTATTCGCTTTATCTTCACGGCTTTAGCTTCACTTCGTTGTTCAACATGGCACTGCTTCTGCACATGAACAGCGAAATGTCGGTGGACCGCTATTCCGGTGCCGACACCTATAGCGTGCTCAACCAATTCTTCCTCGTCTTTTCCTATTTGTCGCCGGTCATCGGCGGCTTCTGCTACCGCATGGTGGGGCGCTGGACAAAAATTCTGTGTATCGTGACGGTCATTCCCGGCATTTTCGTCGCCCTCACCCAAGCCATGAAGATGGGAATGATTGTCGGGTTCATCCTTTGGTTTGCCGGCTATGTGGTATGTTCGTTCAGCTACCGCCTGTCGCTACGCGTCAAGTTCCGGTATTTCTTTTTCATCATCCTGGGCTTTTTCCTTTTCCTCGCCATATTGTTCCTTTCGCTGGTGTTCCGCACGGGCGAACTGAGCACCCGCGCCCTTACCGACATCAGCCAGAAATTCGTGACCTACGCTCTTGGCCATCACCACTGTTTCGACCTGTGGTATTCATCCTATGAACTGTCGGAACACACCTACGGCGCCATGACGTTCATGGGCGTGAGCAACCTGTTGGGCATCACCAACCGCGTGAGCGGCATCTATACGGAGTTCACGCAGATAGGCACCAACGGTTTCTATGGCATTTCCAACGTTTATACCATTTTCCGTCCGCTGATAGAAGACTTTGGCGAGCCGCTCACCGTGGTCATCCTGTTTGTGTTCGGCTTTTGCTCCGACAAGGCCCGCAAGAGCATCAACCGCCGCTCGGCCACCTGTTTCTGCCAGACTTTCCTCGTAGCGGTGTACATTTATGTGCTGTGGTCGTTCGTGGCCTCCATTTATGCCTACACGAGCATTCTCACCATGTTCGCGTTTGCCTATTTCGTATTCCTCATCTTGCAAAAGCAAGAGCCGTCAACGTCAACCAAACCCGCCGCCAAATGATTGAAGCATTGAAGAATAAGCTGCGTTCAGACATGGGGAAGGACATTCTCCTCACTTTCTGTGTGCAATTGCTCATCATGCTTTCATCGTTTGCCATCAACAAAATCCTGAGCAACCGTCTGAGTGTTGACGACTTCGGACAATACAATGTTGTGAAGCGCAGCGCCTCGGTGCTGTCGTTTGTCATGCTGGCCGGCACGGGCATCGCCCTTCCGCGCTACATTGCACTTTACCGCGGCCAGAAACTTCACGCCACCATTCTTTCGCTTCTCCACGCCTCGGTGGCCTACGTGCTCCTGGTGTCGCTGGTGCTGGTGCTGGCATGCGTCGTGTTCAGCGACCATATTCAGCAGTTGGTCATCGGTCCCGGCGGCGACAGCTGGCTCTACTACATTGCCATCGGCTACGCCTTCTCGTTCACCCTGGCCTCGTTCATCTATGCCTATTACCGCGGCCAAGGCCGTTTCCGCCACTTCAATTTCTGCCAACTGCTTGTACAATTGTCCATTGTGGTGCCGTTGCTTGTTTTGCCGGTCGTCAGTTCCACACGCGTTTTCCTTTCGTGGCTGGCCATCACCCTGTTCATTGTCATTGTATATTTCACCTACGAGCTGTTCCACACGCGGTTCATTCTTTTCCGCCGCCGCCACCTGGCGGGCATCCGCCAACAGTTCACCACCATCGTGAAATACTCCAGCGGCCGACTGGTGGGCGATTTTTTCTATTTCTCCCTGTCGGCATTTCCACTGGTATATCTCAGCCAGCACACCGACCTGGCCTCTGTGGCCTACTATAGTGTGGGGCTGACGTTTGTGAACATGGCCACGCCGGTGTTCACCTTCATGGGCATCATCCTGCTGCCCTATGTGTCGCGCTCCATGGCCGAGGGCAAGTCGCAACAGGCCAACCGCTTCATCCGCAAGCTCACGCTGATATACCTTGCGGCGGCGGCGGCCATCACCATTGTTTTCTATGTGTTCATCCGCCTGCTCATCCGCCTGTTCTTTTCTTCCGATTACCTGGTGGCCGACGAGCTTTCGCGCATGCTCATTTTTTCCATTCTTCCTCAGGCCATCTACCTGCTTTACAAGAACCCCATCGATGCCGTGAGCGTGGTGCCTTTCAACACCTTCATCCTCGGCGGGGCTTTCGTGCTGATGTTCATTCTTTTCCACTACGCCCACACCCTGCCCCAATACAGCTGGGCCTTCGTGGTTACATCGGTCTTCCAGGCCCTTTGCGCATGGGTGGTATGGTGGCATCATTTGCGCTTGCGCTAAATGACAATGGATAAAGGATAAACGACAAAGGCATTTGTGCCAAATGATAATTGACAAATGACAAACGAAAGAACTATAGACGGCAATGCGGGAGCAACAGGGCGGGCTTCCATTCTTTTCATTCCCGTCAACTATAACTCCTACGCCTTTTTGTCCAACTACTTGCGCAGCATCAGTGCGGCCCTTGCCCGTTGTTCGTCCGCCGAGCGCCCGTCGGTCGATGTGTGCATCGCCGACAATTCCACCCGCCGCAAGCCGTTCGCCCTCAATGGCTACGAAGGTCTGAACGTCGAGCTGCGCCAGCTCGGCAACGAGGGCTACCTGCCAGCCGCCATCAGCATTCTCGACGAGAAAGACGCCACGGCCTACGACCTGGTCATCGTCAGCAACGTCGATGTGACCCTGGCTCCCGATTTCTTCACCGAACTGCTACAGGCCCCCGCCGCCAAGGGCACGGCCTGGCTGGCACCGTCCATTTGGTCAACCCTTGAAAAGAAGGACATGAACCCGAAGTTGCGCCACCGCTATGCCGCCGGCAAGTTGCGCCAATTGAAGCTCATCTTCAGCCTTCCGCCGCTCTACGCCCTATATCGCTGGTTGTCAGGGCGCAAGAAGAGTGCCGCCTCACAATGTGCCGACGGCGAAAGCATCTACGCCGGCCACGGGTCGTTCATCATCCTCACTCGCGAGTTCTTCGCCGCCGTGGGAAAACTCCACTACCCCGTCTTCCTCTTCTGCGAGGAAATCCATCTGGCCGAACTGGCCCGCAACGCCGCCCTGCGCGTGGAATACCGTCCCCGCATACGAGTGACCGACCAAGAGCACGCCTCAACGGGCCAGATGCCGCTGGCCCGCTATTGCAAATACAACCGCCAAGCCATTTCTTACATTTTAGGAACTTGGTACGAGTAAAAAGTCTTTTTAAGTGAAGAGTTTTTTTAGTGAAGAGTGAAGAGTGAAGAGTGAAGAATTTGCTACCGCCAGTTTTTAAAGTGAAGAGTGAAGAGTGAAGAATTTGCTACCGCCAGTTTTTAAAGTGAAGAGTGAAGAGTGAAGAGTGAAGAATTTGCTACCGCCAGTTTTAAGTAAAACTCCTTTACTCCAAAACCTCCTTAGAAAAACAAGCCGTAGAGAGAAAACGAACTCCTTTACTCCAAAAACTCCTTAGAGATAAAAAAACAAGCCGTAGAGAGAAAACGAACTCCTTTACTCCAAAAACTCCTTAGAGATAAAAAAAACCGTAGAAAAGAGAAAAATAAAACTCCGTAGAAATAAAGAAAATGAACAAGATAGAGAAAATTGTCTATGATGCCGTGAAAGGCAACCCGCGCATCAAGCTCTTCATACGCAACACCTACCAGAACCTGATGGACCTGCTGCCCGACAAGCCCAACTTCTCCGCAGCCCCCATCACCCTGCGCGAGGGCTTCTTCTGGGGATTTCACGACCTCAGCCCCGTGGCCCCCGACGGCCGCCACGTCTTAGGTTGCAAGCTGGAAATCCCCTTGCGCATGCCGCGCCCCGACGACCCGCTCACCATCGGCTGGTGGGACGGCGACCTGAACACCTTCACCCCCGCGGGCACCAGCCTCGCCTGGGGCTACCACAAGGGATGCCGCCTGCAATGGATGGGAAATTCGTCGGTGAGGTTCATTTTCAACACCTGCTCCGAAGACCGCCTGTGCGCACAAATCCTCAGCACCGACGGCTCCGACAACCACATCGTGCCCTACCCCATCGACACGGTGAGCTCCGACGGACGCATGGCCACCACCTTCAGCTATCGCCGCCTGAACGAAATGATGCCGGGCTACGGCTACGACATCGAGGACGAGAGCCTGCTCGACCAGCCGGCACCCGCCGACACGGGCCTTTTCCTGCTCGACCTCACCACCGGCGACCGCCGCCTGCTCTTCTCGCTGGAGCAGCTGGCCGCCATGCAGCCCGACAAGACCATGACGGGCGCCCGCCACTTCGTCACCCACACCGAGTTCTCGCCCGACGGCCAGCGCATCATCTTCATGCACCGCTGGCGCCACAACGACCCCGAGAAGCGCTTCTCAAGGCTGATGACGTGCCGCCTCGATGGCAGCGACCTCCACATTTCGCCCACTTCGGGCATGGTGTCGCACTATGTGTGGGACAGCCGCTGGGGCATCCTCGCCTACTGCCAGGTGAACGGCACCGACGGCCACTACCTTTTCAGTGACCACACCATGGGCACATGTCGCCGCGTGGCCCCAACGCTCAACAGCGACGGCCACCAGTCGTTCGTCCCCGGCACGCCGTTCTTCATCACCGACACCTATCCCGACAGCCGCCGCTATGCCAAGCTCTACCTCGTCAACCTCGACACCGACGAGGCCACTCTCATTGCCGACCTGAAGTCGCCGAAGCGATTCCAGTCGCCCGACAGTTACCGCAACTGGTGTTGCGACCTCCATCCGCGTGTCAGTCCCGACGGCCGCCAGGTGTCCTTCGACTCGGTACACACCGGCACCCGCGCTCTGTGCTTCATGCCGGTGACAACCGACTTGCAGGCCGCCAACAAATAGGCTTTTCACCTGGAGTTCGCGAGTCCATGAATCAGGGTGTTCAGACGAAAACAGGGGGATAGTTTCATAGGTGAAAATTGGTAAAAAAAATTGACAAAATCTACTGATTTTGCACCTACTCCGTAAGTTATTGCATATCAGTAGTTTATAAACTTCGCTTGGTTTGACCGCAAATTTCGGGGAGAAATCTTCAAGATCTCTCTCCTCAATCTTCAAGATTTCCCCCAGAAATTTGCGGTCAGACTCTTTTGGGAGACAAAAAACCGTTGAAAAATCTTGACAAAACGGATGGCGCTTCGCTAAATGATAATTGACAAATTATAAATGACAAGGCATTTAGTTATGAGTCCTTAATTAAATTATGATTACGGCAGCAGCCTTTTTCATCTTTTCACTTTTTCATCTTTTCACTTTTTCACCTTTCACTTTCTCACCTTTTCTAATGATAATGAACTTCCGAACCTAGCAAAAATATCGAAATAGGGAAAATCCCGCGCGCTTTAGGGAATTTCCTTTGCAGGGATGGTTTTTTCTTCGCAATTTTGCATCGTGAAAAGCAGGCAACGCCTGTTCGCTCACAAGCAACAAGCATTACGAACCTAATAAAAGCATACGACAATGAAAAGACTGATGATTGTACTGACTGCCCTGCTGGCCTTCGCTGCCACAGGCAAGGCCATGAGCTACGAACAAGCTCGCGACCAGGCACTGTTCCTGACCGACAAGATGGCTTACGAGTTGAACCTCACCGAGGATCAGTATGAGGCTGCCTACGAAATCAACCTCGACTATCTGATGAGCATAGAGACCTACGACGACCTGTATGGCATCTATTGGAATCATCGCAACCTCGACCTGAGCTATGTGCTTCTCGACTGGCAGTATCGCATGTATGTGGAAGCCAGCTACTTCTATCGTCCGCTGTATTGGGAGGCCGGCTACTGGCACTTCGGCATCTATGCCCGCTATCCCTACCGCACCTGGTTCTACTTCGGCCGTCCGCATTTCTACATGAGCTACCACGGAGGCCACAGCTGGCACCACAACCACGGCCGCAGCTGGTATCACGGCCGCACCTTCGGACGCGACCACCACATGGCCAGCGGTTCCCACGGCCACGGCATGCGCAACGGCTACGACCGCGGCGACTACAACAACCGCAGGGGAAACTTTGAGCGCAGGCAGGGCGGCGCTGCCCTGGAACGCACCGGCAACGGCGACAACCGCGGACACGGCGGCAGACATGGCGACGGCAACGTGGGCTCGCGCAACCAAGGCGGCTCGCAGCATGGCAACGGCAACTTCGGCGGCTCGCGCCGTGGCAACTACGACAACCGTCCCAGCAGCACCCGCTCCACCATTGACAACAACCGAGGCGAGCGCTCCACGCGCAACGGCAACGTGGGTTCCCAGCGCCAGGCAGAGCGTAGCGGCGACCGCGTGGGCACTGCTCCCAACCGCACTTTCTCGCCCGAACAGCAGCCCCGCAGCAACGGCTCGTCGGTGAACAGGGACAACCGCCGTGGCAACTCGGGTTCCGTGGGCGGCTCGTCAACCCAGCGCACTGAGCGCAGCACCTTCAGCCCGCGCGGCAATGCTCCCTCGATGAGCACCGGCAGAAGCTCGCAGGGCGTGCGCGGCGGCAGCTCATCCATGCGCAGCTCCAGCTCTTATGGCACCCGTAGCACCAGCACTCCCTCGCGTCACTCGGGCAGTGGCTCCATCGGTGGCGGAAGCCGCGGCGGTGGCTCACACGGAGGAAGCTCGTTCGGCGGCGGAAGCCGTGGCGGAGGCTCGCACGGCGGCGGAGGTTTCGGCGGAAGGCGTTGACAACCGGCTCCAAATCGAAACTATTGACTCAAGTAAAAAAAAGAAAACTTAATGATGTGATTGGTATAATTGTTTGAAAGGTTGTCTCAGGATAACTCATACTACAAAGACAACTCCCGTACTTCGGCATTGGTCATCCTTGGAATTTCCTTCATGACCTTGCCGAAGTACACTGCTTGTATGGCCTTGTTGATGATGCCGTGGCCCACGGCCACCACCGTCTTTCCGCCGTACTCACGCCTGATGAAGTCCAGGAACCTGGCGGCGCGTTGTTTCAATTGTTCCAGCGTTTCAATGTCGTCGGGCCACGGGTCGTGGAGCTTGATGTCGGGGATGTGCTGGCCGGTGAAGCCGCCCCAGTCGCGCTCGCGCAGCAGCGGCGTTTCCACAACCTTCTTGCCGTGGGGCGCGGCCAGAATGCGGCAGGTGTCGATGCTGCGCTTCAAGTCGCTGGCCACGAAAGCATCGATGTCCCAGTTTTTCATCTCTCCGGCCAGTCGCCGGGCCTGTTCTATGCCCAGTTCCGTGAGTTCGCCCTGCGTCTGTCCCTGCATGATTTGCCTCACGTTGTCAACGGTTTCGCCATGCCTTACAAGGTAAAGTTTCGTCATTTTCCTTTTTTTTGTCGCAAAATTACGGAAAAATTTGTAACTTTCAGCAGATTTTCATATTTTTGCAGTACATTATCGGAAAATCTGCTAACTCCTCTGAAAAATGCGAATACTCAACAGTTTCATAGTGCGCGCCATTTGCGCCGCCATCACGGGCTATCTGCTCGTGATGTACCGCACGGAAATGGTTCAGTGGCTCACCATTGCCGTGGGCGCGCTGTTTTTCATTTCCGGCGTTTTCTCCCTCATTTTTTATTATAGCGAGAAGCTCCGTGCGCAGAAGGTTGCCGAGAGGCTGAAGACAATGGCCGAGCTGCGCGACGGCGAGGGAGCACCGCAAAATCCTGACGACATCGTGAGGGCCGTGAGCCCCTCGTTCCCCATTGTGGGCGTGGGCAGCATCATTCTCGGAGCCATTCTCGGCTTCATGCCGTCCGACTTTGTGAAAGGCACCATGTATGCCCTCTCCGCCCTGCTGATTTTGGGCGGCATCAGCCAGGTTTACAACCTGGTGTGCGCCCGTCGCCTGGCCCATATACCGTGGCCCTGGTGGGTGTTCCCCGTCGTGGTGGCAGCAGTGGGCGTGTTCATGGTGGCACGGCCCATGGAGATGGCCGCCCTGCCGTTCCGCATCCTGGGTTGGGGGCTCATGCTCTATGCTGTGGTTGAGATTGTGAACGGCATACAGATTTTCCGCATCCGCCGCCGCATAGAAAACGCCACGCCGCTGACGCATATCGACGACACCGGCGACATTGAGGAGGCCGAAATCGTGGAATAGAAATTTACTAAAACCAAATTACTTTATTATTAACTAAAACCAAAACGTATGAAAAAATTTTTATCTTTCTTTGTGCTTTTCATGACTTCGGTCATGTATGCAAACGCTCAGGACGTGTACTGCGTGGCGGGCACGTTGGGACTCACCGGGTTTGAATGGAATACCAACGAGTGCCAAATGACTTTCGACGAGTTGTCAGGACTCTATGTATGGGAAAACGGACCAGTGAATGTGTCCTGGGATGATACGCCGGAGTTTAAGATTGTGAAGAACGGCGACTGGAATACCAGCTGGCCATCAGAAAACTGGGTCATCACACCCGATGTGGTGGACGGCACGGGAGAGTTCACCATCTACATCGGCTTCAATCCCGAAACCGAGGAGATTTTCGTTTCTGGCGAGCCTTATGGCGATGACCCCGGACCCATCGTGGAAGAGCCTGAGGACATCCACATCACTCCGGAAGCCGGAGCCGACATCAGTGAGGCGTTGGCAGATGCCACGTCAACGGTGCAGAAGGTGGGCGACATCTACATCGAGTTGACCGAAAATACAGAATATACGATCAGCTCAACCATCTCCGTTCCCAACAATTTCTACCTCTGGGGCAACGATGCCACCATCACCGTTGATGAAGCGTTCACCGGCCCGTTCGTCACTATCGAGGGCGGCGAATCATTCTATGAAAAGCCCGACGGCTCATTGTCGGACCATTACTTAATTAGCCATTTCGAGATAATGGGAGTCACCATCAAGGGCTTGCAAGGCTCGCTTGTCAAGGACAACCAGAAGACCCTTGTCCAAATATTGCAAATTGGCTGGTGCAACATCGAGATGCCTGCTGCAGGCAAGAACGTCATAGACTTCAACTCGAAGGGTTATGTTGAGTATCTGCATGTTTATAATTCCACCATCTGGGCAAAACAGTACAACACGGGCTTCTTTGCACAATATGGCAGCCGTCCGAGGAACATCGATGCAGCGATGCTCCAACAGTTCGTCTTTGAAAACAACACCATCGTGAACATTGCCAACGGCAAGAATTTCAACGATTTAAAGCAGAAGGGAACAGAACAGAACATCTTTATTCTCAAGAACAACATCTTCGTTGACTGCGGTAAGCAAAACCAGGTGATTGTAGGAATGGACGGCGGACAGACAAGTGGCAATCCTGTTTGGGAGGTTGACGGCAACTACTTCGAGTGGGGTGGTGAGTGTGTGAACGCTGCCGAGCTGGCAAAGGCCGGGCAGAAGAACGGCGAGGACATCGCTCAGAACAGCGTGGAAGGCAAGATAGAATTCACCGACGCTGATAACGGCGACTTCTCGTTCACCTTCACCATGGCCGAGGGCTATGTGGAGCCTGTCGAATTGGGAGCACCCATTTGGGAAGAAACCTACGCTTACACCGCACCTGTTTATGTGGTGGCCGGAACGTCGTCGCTTTGCGGTGATGAATGGAACACCAAGTCGCAGGACAACGTCATGACATACGACGAAGCCAGCGGTCTCTATACCTGGACGCGTGAGAATATTACGGTGAACAACGAGATTGTGCCTGAGTTTAAAGTCGTGATGAACGCCAACTGGGACACCTGCTGGCCCGAAAGCAACTGGGTCATCACTCCCGATTATGCCGGCGGCGAAGGAACCTATACCGTCACCATCACCTATAAGGCCGAGACCAACGAAATCGGTGTTATCGTGGTTGACCCGAACAAAATTCCGACAGCCATCAGCGACATCAATGTCCAGGAGAACAACGCCGTCATCTACAACTTGCAGGGTCAGCGCGTTAGCGGCACTCAGAAAGGTCTTTACATCATCAACGGCAAGAAGGTCGTGAGGAAGTAAGAGAAAACATTCGTAACCCTATAAAGGCAGGAGGCCTTCACCCCGGGAACGCGGGTGAGGGCCTCCTGCTTGTTTTGTTATTTGAATAAAACTGGAACCAATGGCTCTCAAAAGAAGTGCCGTCCCTACGAAAGCCCTTCAATGTATTTGCAGATGATGCCGATGCCCTTCAGGTTCTCGCCGCCCTGCGGAATGATGATGTCGGCATATTTCTTTGTGGGCTCGATGAACTGCTCGTGCATGGGCTTAAGCACCTCCAGATAGCGGTTGAGCACCATGTCAACGGTGCGCCCGCGCTCCACCACGTCGCGCAGGATGTTGCGAATGAGGCGCTCGTCGGGGTCGGTGTCCACAAAAATCTTCAAGTCCATCATGTTCCTGAGTTTTCGGTCCACGAGTGTCATGATGCCCTCGATGATGATGACGGGCTTTGGCTCCACATGAACGGTCTCGGGCAGGCGGTTGCTGATTACATAGCTGTAGGTGGGCTGTTCAATGGCTTCGCCCCGCCTGAGCTGAGCAATCTGCTTGTGAAGCAGTTTCCAGTCGAAGGCCTCGGGATGGTCGAAGTTGATGAGCTTGCGCTCCTCGGGCGTCATGTCCGACGTGTCGTTGTAGTAGGAGTCAAGGGGCACCACGGCAACGCTGTGCGGGGGCAGAGCCTCAACAATTTTCTTCACTACGGTGGTTTTTCCTGAGCCGGTGCCGCCGGCAATTCCGATGATAGTCATTTTTTATATCTTTGGGGGTTGGGTGGTTTGTAGGATGCCGAGGCTTTTGAACATGCTATTGTAAGCCTCCGCCTTTTTTTCCACGCTCAGCGGATATGCCCTTGAGCTGCTGGGCATGCGGAAGAAAGTCAGCGTCCGTCCTTCATGGGTGACGGGGATGCCCGTACCCGTTGGCGGCACTTTCACGTTGAAGTGCGCGGCGATGAGTTCCGCCGCCTTCTGCCCCGTGGCACACACGGCGCAGCATTGTGGCAGGCGGTCAATCAGTGCCTGCAGGTCGGTGGCCTCCACCACGAGGAGGTCTTTGTCGGAGGCGTTGTCCTTGGTGCGCACCACGGCGGTTGCCGTGTCGTAGAGGGCGATGCCTTTCTCCCGCAGCATTTCCTGGATGAGTCGGAGCCTGTAAGTATGGGCCTCTGTGTCCACGAAGTGTTGTTTGTCGCCGTGGAAACAGAGCCCCATGATGCGCCACATGTCATTTTGGAAGTTGGGGAAAAAGAATTCCATCACCCACCGCTTCCTTTGTGGCGGAAAGCTGCCGAGCATGAGCAGCCGTGCCCCTTCGGGCAGGAATGGTTTCAGCGGATGGCGTTCAGCTTCGTTCACTTCTTCTTGATGAGGTAGATAACCACGGGCAGGTGGTCGCTGTAGCCGTTGAGCCAGATGCCGCCGGAGTGTGTTCGCAGCGGTCCGCCCTTGTACTTTCCGTCCTGTTGGATGAGGTAGTCGCGGCGTTGTATCTGGCTGGTCCAGAAGGTAAGGGTTTTATACTCCTTGTGCCCCTTCTTGTCGAGCACGTTGGGCGTCATCACAATCTGGTCGAAGAGGTTCCACGCGCCGTCATACATCAGCGTGCCGGTGCCTTGTTTCACCAGGTAGTTGTACCACGGATTGTACATGTCGCCGTCGCCCGTCTTCTTTATTTCGCTTTTGCAACTCAGGTAGCGCGTCATGCTCTTGTTGGTGGGGTCGTCGTTCATGTCGCCCATCACGAAGATTTTCCTTGCGGGGTTCTGGGCCAGCAGGTTGTCCTTGATGACTTTCACCTGGCGAGCTCCGCTCTCGCGGTAGAATCCTTCGGAGGCGCGGCTGGGCCAGTGGCACACGATGACGGCAATGTCCTCCCCGCTCAGCTTTCCCGTCACGGTGAGGAATCCGCGGGTGTAGTATGCACTGTCTTTTTCCAGCTCCTGCACATAGGGGTGCAGCACCACGTCGTCCACGGTGAACAATGCGGGATTATAGAGCAATGCGCAGTCCACGCCACGGCGGTCGGGTCCTTCCACGTGTACAAATTGCATATTACGCGCACGCAATGGCTCCTGTGCCACGAGGTCGGTGAGTGCCCGTGCGTTCTCCACTTCCGATACGCCGATAATCGCGCACCCCACTCCCGGCAGGCGGTCGGTGCCCAGGTCGGCCAGTGCCCGCGACATGTTGCGAAGCTTGTTCTCATACTTTCGCGCATTCCACCGGTTGGTGCCCGTGGGCAGGTATTCATAGTCGTTCTTTCCCTCGTCGTGGCATGTGTCGAACAGGTTCTCAAGGTTATAGAACCCCACACCATAGAGCAGGTACTCCGTATTGCTCTTCTGTGCCGAGGCCGTCAAGACGGCGCATAGCAGCCACATTGTCAAAACAATTTTCTGCTTATTCATTGTATTTCATGTAGGTTAATGGTTTTATTGTGCAAAGATAAGCATTTTTTTTTATTAGGCCACATTCCGCGCGAAAATTATTGTCTTGGAGTACAATTTTTTTACTTTTTGACCGCAACAGTCCCCCATGCCGCCTTCGAGTGGACATGGGGGACTGTTATGGCGTGGCACCTTTGCCTTCGCCCAGATTTCAGAAGCAGAGGGACTTACTTCTTGATATATTTCACGCCGTTAAGCACATATACGCCCTTCGGCAGCGACTGGAACATGGAGGCCGGCCCCACGTATGCGCCCATGACGGTGTAGATGTGGTCGGTCTTGAGCAGTTGCCGCTCGGTGTAGGTGGGAATTTCGTCGATGTGTGTCGAGATATAGGTTTCGCCCACGGTGCCGGCCGCCGTGCCTACGGTCTGCCTGAACTTCACGTCGTCGTCGTCGCTCGAGGTGGCTATCAGCAATTCGGCCGAAGACTCCGTGCGGAAGGTGTGGGTGCCCTCGTCGTAGTAGGAGAAGCCGTCGTGCCTGACGGGAATGCTGACGTGGCGCGTCTGGCCGGCGGGCACGCTGACGCGTTGGAATCCCACCAGCTTCTTGATGGGCCGTCCGACCGTGGAGCCCGGGAATGTGGCATAAATCTGTATGACCTCGTCGCCGTCGCGGTCGCCGGTGTTGGTGACGTCGAGCGTTACGTTTTTCTCGTCACCCATGTTGAACGATGCCGGGATGTTGAAGTTCTGATAGTCGAAGGTGGTATAGCTGAGCCCGAAACCAAAAGGATACATGGGCTTTTCGGCCTGGTTGGGATTCTTGCTGCCCCTGCCGTAATACATATAGGTGTAGCCCCACTCGTCGATGTTGTACTCCATCATGCCCTTTCGCCCGAACGACGACGCGTTCTCCTGCGGCAGTTCATTGATGCTGTTGTACCACGTCGAGGTCAGCTTGCCTCCGGGGTTGATGTCGCCATAGATGGCATCGCAGATGGCCTGTCCCTGTGCCTGTCCGCCATACCATGCCTCCAGGATGGCCGGAATGTTTTGTTTCTCCCAGCTGATGTCGAGCGACGACCCGCTTTCCAAAACCAGCACGATGTTGGGGTTCACTTCCTTGATGGCCATCAGCACTTCCTCCTGGTTGCCGGGCAAGGTCAGTTTCCATCGGTCGTGGCTCTCGGTGCCGGTGGCGTGGTCGTCGGGCTTCGAGAAGTCCGTACCGCCCAGGAACACAACGACATCGGCCTTCTGTGCCACCGCCTTTGCGCGGGCTATCAAGGCGTCGGTGGCCCTCTCGTTGACGGCCGGCGAGGTGGTGCACATATAGAGCGGCCCCTGCAATTCCTCGTTGGGGATGATTACCTCGTCGGGGTTGAAGAAGTGGAAATACTGGTAGTTGCCCACATAGCTGTTGGTGCCGCCGAACTTCACGTAGAGGTCGTGAGGGCCCTTGAGCAGTTCTTGCGTGGCCTCGTCGAACTGGGCGGTGATGGTTGTCCACTTTGTCCACCCGCCGGTGTCCTTGTTGTCAACGGTGAGGAAGGGCTGTCCGTCCTTGTTGTCGAGAATGAAGCTTACGTTTCCCACGCCGGTGTTCTTGGCTCCGCACGACATTTCAAAGTCGGTGCATCCCATTTCTCCGAAATAGACATCCCTGTAGAGGAAGATGTCGCCGGGCGCGGTGTTCTCCAGGTTGCCGGCACCCTTGTCGTTGTTCTGTGCCCCGCGCTTTGAGACCACGGCCTCCGAAAAGGGCACGGCGGCCAGGTTGTTGGCCGTAAGCACGGTTTCCAGCTCGAAGCCCAGCTTCTGCGAGAACGCCTCGAAAGGTGTGGTGGTGAACGTGGGCGTGCCGGAGTAGTCGCCCAGCATGATGGCGTTGGCGTAGGGTCCTATGAGCGCCACCTTCTTGTCGGTGCTGAGGGGCAGCAGGTTGCCCTCGTTTTTCATCAGCACGATGCTTTCGCGGGCGGCCTTCAGCGCCAGTTGCTGGTTGGCCTCGCTCTCAAGGGTGTTGTTCACGGGGTAGGTGTAATCGTCGAACTCGCCCAGCGCGAAGCGCGTTTCCAGCACGCGGATGACGGCCTGGTCGATGTCTTCCTCGGTCAGGTTGACGTATTTCTGGCCGTTGGGCGCGGCCGTCTCACGGGCCTGGAACTCAGGCGTTACGGCATTGACGCCGGCCCGCTGAATGACCGACGAGCGGTTCATAAACTCGCAGTTGGTGTCAAGTCCGGCCTTGATGGCCAGCGACACGGAGCGCGCCTCCATCATCTGCTCGGCCTCGGTGGAGTTTTGGTAGGGGTTGTGAATGGTGGCAAACGACGTGCCGTCGTCTATTTGTCCGGCGGTGTAGGGCCCGAAATAGAGGTGCTTGGTGGCGCGGTGTATGCAGGCCACCCCGGCACAGTCGCTGGTGACGTAGCCCGAGAATCCCCACTCGTTGCGCAGGATGTCGGTCAGCAGCATCTTGTTGCCCGCACAGGGCAGTCCGCCGTGCGACTTCTCGCGCCCCTGGTTGTTGGCGTCTTTCTCCGTGAGGTCGGTGGAAAGGGCGTTGTAGGCGGCCATGATGCTCTTCACGTCGGCCTGCTCCACGCACATCTTGAAGGCCGGCAGGTAGTACTCGCGCATGTTCTTCTCCGTGACGAACGACGTGGTTGACTGCCGTCCCTGCTCGTAGTTGTTGGCGGCGAAGTGCTTGGCCGTGGCCACTAATTTATAATAAGGTGTCTCGGGCGTTATCTCTCCCTGGAAACCTTTCACGAACTGCACGCCCAAGACGCCGGCCAGGAAGGGGTCTTCGCCATAGTTTTCCTCGTCGCGGCCCCAGCGCGGGTCGCGGGCCATGTTGATGGTGGGGCTCCAGTAGTTCAGGCCCTTGTTCTTGTTGACGTGGTACCAGCGGGCCTCGTCGGAGATGGCGCTGGCACAGTCGAACACCAGCTGGGGGTCCCATGTTGCCGACATGCCCTTCGACTCGGGAAAGCTGGTGGCGGCTCCCGAGCGGGCCACGCCGTGCAGGGCCTCGTTCCAATACTGGTAGGCGGGCAGGATGACCACGCCGTCGCGCTTGACGGCCTCGCTGACGTTGTTGCCCAGCTGGTCAACCTTCTCGCGAAGCGTGAGCTCGTTGACGAGCAGCACGGCACGCTCATGAAACGACTTGCTCTTGTCGAGCCACGGAAACCTGTCGAGGTCATACTGTTGTGCCTTGACGCTCTGCAATGCTAAGAGCATCAGCACAAGGAGGGAAAAAGTCTTTTTCATTTTATCTCGATTTTTATTATATGACGCTCCTTTGCCGGAAATGTAACGACCGTTTCGGGGTGGATAGTGGGATGGAGAAAATTTGGTAAAAATATTTGACAAAATGGCCGGTTTTGTGCGGTTTTTGTAAGTTGTTGATTATCAATGGTTTGAAAAATGCGCTTGGTTTGACCGCATATTTCGGGGAGAGATCTTGAAGATTGAGGGGAGAAATCTTGAAGATTTCCCCTTGAAATTTGCGGTCAAACCCTTTTGAGCACCTAAAAATCCTTGAAAAATCTTTACAAAATCCGCCGACTGAGGATAAAAGAACAAGCACGTAGGGACATACTTTATGTATGTCCGCCAGCCTTTGTATTTCAGGGCGTTATTTGGGGTGTTTTCGGACATACATAAAGTATGTCCCTACATTAGCCGGAAACATGCCTCGTAAGAGCCGAATTTAATTGCCGACGCCATAGGAGCCGACGCCATAGGAGCCGATGCTTCCAAGCGTCGGAGTAACTTTAAATTCTCGTTCGGGAGATTTAGTTACTCCGATGCTCGGAGGCGTCGGCTCCTATTGACGGCTCCTATGGCTTCGACTTCTACAAATTCCACAAAAGAGCGCCTGGAAAAAAGTTTTTTTACAAAATACGGGCCGATGCTTGCATATTTCAGAAAAATACTGTATTTTTGCAAGCATAATAGCATAACTAAAACCCCTATCTATGAAGAAAAAGCTGAAATTAGCAGTGATAGCCCTCTGCTGTACCCCCGCGGCCTTCGCACAGAACACGGCCACGGGCGAAACGGAGGAGCAAACGGCCGCCCAGCAGACGAGCGAGCAGGCCTTCACATTCACCGAGGCACAGCTGGGAGATGATGACGACATGTCGCAGAACATCACCATCATCTCGTCGAACAACAACATCTACGCCAGCAAGGTGGGATACCAGTTCTCGGCTGTCAGGTTCCGCTACAGGGCCTTCAACCAGAAGTACAACGACGTGTACATCAACGGCATTGCCGCCAACGACATGGAGAGCGGACAGTTCCGCTACTCACTGGTGGGAGGTCTCAACCAGCAGACCAAGAACGTGGAGTTTGCGCTCCCCTTTGAGAGCAACAACTTCGCCATGGCCGGCATGGCCGGTTCCAACAACTACAATTTCCGCCCCGCGCAGATGCCTGCCGGCAACCGCATCACCCTGAGCGGGGCCAACAGGAACTACACCGTGCGTGCCATGTACACCTACAACTCGGGCATCAACGACAAGGGATGGGCCTACTCGGCCAACGTCACCTATCGCTGGGCCGACCGCGGCTATGTGGAGGGAACGTTCTACAACTCGCTGAGCTACTTCCTCGGCGCCGAGAAGGTCATCAACGACCAGCACTCACTCTCGGTGGTCACATGGGGCAACCCCACCGAGCGCGCATCGCAGGGTGCCAGCACCGACGAGATGTACTGGCTGGCCAACGACCGCTACTACAACCCCTACTGGGGCTATCAGAACGGCCACCGGCGCAACTCCAGGGTTGTCAACGACTTTGCACCCACCGTGCTTGCCACATGGGACTACAAAATCACCGACGACATGAAGCTCACGACCAGCCTCATGGGGAAATATTCCATGTACAAGAGCACGAAGCTCAACTACAACAATGCCGACAACCCGCAGCCCGACTACTGGAAGATGATGCCCAGCAGCAACTTCGACGTGTGGGATGAGAGCGACAAGTACAACCGAACGGAGGCCGACCTGGCCAACTGGACCACCGCCTACAGCTACCTGACGGGCAACAAGGCCGACCGCCAGATTAACTTCGACCGCCTCATCTATTGCAACATACAGGCCTGCGCACAGGGTGCCGACGCCATGTATTTCATTCAGGCCAAGCACAACGACGTGCTCAACGTAAGCCTGGCCTCGTCGCTCAACACGCAGCTCAACCGCTACACCAACTGGAACCTCGGAGTGAACATGGGCACCAACAACGCCCGCCACTACCAGACCATGGAGGACATGCTGGGCGCCACCGCATACCATAACGTCAACACCTACGCCTTGGGCACCTACGCCGGCAATGACTCGCGCGTGCAATATGATGTGGACCATCCCAACCAGTCAATCGGCGAGGGCGACGTCTTCGGATACGACTATTATATTAAGGTGAACCGCGCCACGGCATGGACAAGCCTCTCGCGCCAGGCCGGCAGCTGGTTCCTCATGGCCGCCGCAAAGGTGAACGGCACCGAGATGCAGCGCGACGGAAAGATGCGCAACGGTATGGCCATCGACAACAGCTATGGCAAGAGCAAAACGGCACGATTCCTCGACGGAGGAGCCAAGGCCGGAGCAACGTGGACCATCGGCCGCGGACACGCCATACTGCTCGGAGCGGGCTATGAGTGGAAGGCTCCAACGGCTTCGACCGCATTCGCCGCACCCGAAATCAACAACGACTTCGTGGCCAAGCTCAAGAACGAAAGGGTGCTGAGCAGCGAAATCGGATACATGTACCAGAACTCGTGGATGAAGGTCAACTTCAACGCCTACTACAGCCTGGTGGACCATGCCACCGACTGGCAGAACTTCTACTACGACGACATCAACTCCTTCTCGTATGTGGCACTCACCGGCCAGCAGAAAGAGTACTACGGAGCAGAGCTCGGCGCAAGGGTGAGGCTCACACCGTCGCTCGACCTCATTGCACTGGGAACCATCAGCGAGGCCAAGAACCTGCACAACGCAGAGGTGCGCTACATGAACTCCACCACCGGAGTGTATGTTGACGACATCTGCTACAACAAGGGCCACCGTGAGAACGGCACGCCGCTCACCGCCGGAAGCCTCGCACTGAGCTATCATGCCCGCGGATGGTATCTCGACCTCATCGGCAACTACTACGACCGCATCTACCTTTCCTCAGCCCCCTGCTTCTATTACGAGAAGTCGCTCAAGAACCGGCAGAACGCCTACCAGGACGTCTATGACGGCAACGGCAACTTCCTCCCCGGCGTGCTCGACCAGGCCAAGGGACACGGAGGATTCATGCTCGACGGCTCCATCGGCCGCAACATCAGGCTGAAGAAAGGCTCCATGAGCATCAACTTCATGCTGACCAACATCCTCAACAACCAGAGCATCACCACTTGGGGCTACGAGCAGGGACGTGCCGACTACACCAGTTCGGGCAACACACGAACCTACAAGTTCTCGCGCAACCCGAAAGTCTATTACGCCTTCGGAACCAACGGCATGCTCAATATCTCCTACAGATTCTAACCTAAAACCAGGAAAGTCATGAAAAAGCTAAAATATTTTCTGATGGCGGCACTCTGTGCAACCTTCACCGCCTGCATGGACGGCGACTACGACACGCCCAGCTTCCAGGCTCCCTTTGGCAACAACGACCTGAAGGAAACCAACGTGCTCACCATCAAGGAGTTCAAGCAGAAGTTCAAGAACGAGTGCAACAACGAGGGGTCCTATAAGCTCATCACCGACGACATACAGATTAAGGGCTATGTCACCGCCAACGACATCCAGGGAAACATGTACAACGAAATCTCCATCCAGGATGAAACGGGCGCCATCTTCATTGCCATCGCACAGGGCGGCATCAACGGATACCTGCCCGAGGGCACCGAAATCCTGGTGGACCTGAAAGGCCTCTACATCGGCAACTACCGCAAGTCGGCCAGCATCGGCACTCCTTATACCGACCGCGACGGCGAGGTCAGCGTAAGCCGCATGAACCGCGTGCTTTGGCAGAGCCACTTCAAACTCACCGGAGGAAAGAAAATCCTCAAGCCCGCACTCTTTGCCGACGGCAGCGCAAAGACAACGTGGAACATCGAGGAAGACGGCGGAAAACTCGGCATCATCAAGAACGTATCGTTCAAGAACGGCGGTTACTACAACTCTGACACCAAGTCATACGTCAGCAACGTCAAGTTCACCTCGGAGTCCACTTACGCCTTCCCCAACTATTCCACCTCTTGGTATTTCAAGGAACAGCCCGACGGACAAAGCGGCGGCGTGCAAATCTACACCAGCAACTTTGCCGACTTCGCCGCCATGCGCATGCCGCAGGGCAAGGTGAACATCACCGGCGTCTTCAAGCGCTATCGCGACCAGTGGGAAATCATCATCCGCACCATCGACGACGTAGAGGAGGTGAAATGACGGCTCTCTCCGCCCTATACCTTATTATATATATAGAATAAAACAATAAAAAAGATAAAAGACATGAAAAAGATTTTTTATTCAATGCTGATGCTGGCCATGGCGGCCACCACCTTCATGAGCTGTGAGGACGTGCCCATGCCCTACAGCTGGCCAGAAACCGAAACCGGCGAAACGCCTACGGAAACCGTCGAGCCGAAGGGCTCAGGAACCGTCGACGACCCGTATAACGTGGCTGGTGCACAGGCACTCATACAGACCCTCGGCGCCGATGTCAATTCCGAAGAAATCTATTGCAAGGGCTACATCTCGCAAATCAATGAGATTTCAACCTCCTACGGCAACGCCACTTTCTTCATCTCCGACGTGAAAGGTTCCACCGCCGGACAACTCGAAGTCTATCGCGCCAACTCCGTGGGCGGGAAGAAGTTCACCTCCGAGGATGAAATCAAGGAAGGCGACGAGGTCGTCATCCGCGGAAAGGTTGTCAACTTCCGCGGCAACACCCCCGAGTTCACACAGGGCTGCTATATCTACTCGCTCAACGGCAGTGGCGGCGGCGACACCCCGCAGGCCGGAGAACCCAGCGGCGACGGCACACTTGCCAATCCGTACAATGCCGCAGGTGCAAATGCCTTCGTGAAGGATTTGCCCGCCGACCAGAACAGCGACAAGGACATCTATATCAAGGGTAAGATTATCGACATCACCGACAACAACCAGTTCAACGCCCAATACGGCAACGCCACCTTCTACATCTCTGACGACGGTACCGAAAACAGCGAGAAGTTCTACGTCTTCCGCACACTCTACCTCGGCAACGTCAAATACACCGGCGGCACACTGCCTAAGAAGGGCGACGAGGTCATCATCTGCGGAAAGGTGGTCAACTACAAGGGCAACACCCCCGAGACCGTTGCAAACCAGAGCTATATCTATTCGCTCAACGGCAGTGGCGGCGGCGACACCCCGCAACCCGGAGGTGCCAACGGCGACGGCACCCTTGCCAATCCATACAATGCCGCCGGCGCCAATGCCTTCGTGAAGTCGCTGCCCGCCGACCAGAACTCCGACAAAGACATCTATATCAAGGGTAAGATTATCGACATCAGCGACAACAACCAGTTCAACACCCAGTACGGCAACTGCACCTTCTACATCTCCGACGACGGCACCGACAGCGGCGAGAAGTTCTACGTCTTCCGCACCCTTTACCTCGGCAACGTCAAATATACCGAGGGCGTGAAACCCAAGAAGGGCGACGAGGTCATCATCTGCGGAAAGGTGGTCAACTACAAGGGCAACACCCCCGAGACCGTGGCTAACCAGAGCTATATCTACTCGCTCAACGGCAATACCGGCAGCGGCGACACTCCGCAGCCCGGTGGAGCCACCGGCAACGGCACACTTGCCAACCCGTACAATGCGGCCGGTGCCAATGCTTACGTGTCGTCGCTGCCCGCCGACCAGAACTCCGACAAGGACATCTATATCAAGGGTAAGATTATCTCCATCAGCGACAACAACCAGTTCAGCACTCAGTATGGCAACTGCACCTTCTACATCTCCGACGACGGCACCAACGACGGCGAGAAGTTCTACGTCTTCCGCACCCTCTATCTCGGCAATGTCAAATATACCGAGGGCGTGAAGCCGAAGGCCGGCGACGAGGTCATCATCTGCGGAAAGGTGGTCAACTACAAGGGCAACACGCCCGAGACCGTTGCAAACCAGAGCTATATCTACTCGCTCAACGGCAATACCGGCAGCGGTGGAGGCGGTGGCGGTGACACACCTTCAGGCAATGCCGGCACCACGGCGGCCAACCCGTTCACCCCGCAACAGGCCAACGCCTTTGTGTCGGGCCTGCCCGCTGACCAGAACACCGACAAAGATTACTACATCAAGGGTAAGATTATCTCCATCAGCGACAACAACCAGTTCAATGCCAAGTATGGCAACTGCACCTTCTACATCTCTGCTGATGGCAACGAAAGCGCCGACAAGTTCTACGTCTTCCGCACCCTCTACCTCGGCAACGTCAAATACACCGAGGGCACGCTACCCAAGGCCGGCGATGAAGTCATCATCTGCGGAAAGCTCGTCAACTACAAGGGCAATACGCCCGAGACCGTTGCAAACCAGAGCTATATCTACTCGCTGAACGGCAGTACCAGTGCCGGTGCAAAACGGTATTCACCCCGCAGACGCTGAACAGGAGAAGACCTATAGGTCAAATAAAAAAACAGCCCCGCCAACAACCGGCGGGGCTGATTTTTTTCATCTTCACCTTTTATCCTCAATCGGTCATCAGATAGGCCAGGCCACGGATTTTGGCATGTCTGATGACCGATTTGGGTTGATGCCTCCAGCTCTTACGATGAACCGTATTTCCTCATTTGCGGACGCGATACATCGCGTCCCTACTTGCGGGTACATGTTATTGACCGCCATTAGGAAATTGGATTTGTAAAAATCATCCCATTTTTGTCAAGATTTTTCATGATTTTTGGGTTGCTCCAAAAGGCTTGACCGCAAATTGCGGGGAGAGATTTGCCAATTCTCTCCTCTTAAACTGCCATTTTTCTCCTTGAAATTTGCGGTCAAACCAAATATAATTTGCAAACCACTGAAATTCAGCGGTTTACGGAACCTGTGTAAAAACACCCTGTTTTGTCAAATATTTTTACCGATTTTTCCCCTTCCGCTATCCGTCGCAAAATAACGAAAAAAAACAAATCGGTCATAAGTCGTACCATCATTCATGGACCGGCTTTCTGATGGCCGATTAGGGGTTTATACACAGAGTGTACAATTTGCACTTCCGTGTTTTTTCAAAAAGTTAATATGATTTCCAATATCCGTTTTTCCAAACCTTTGGGAAAAGCGGGAGGTGTGGTTTCAGAATTTTTTTCCTGAAACGATGCTGGTAAATGTTTTCCAGAGGATTTTCATGTCGAGGCACCATGACTGGTGGTCGAGGTAATAAAGGTCGAGCTCCAGCCGGCTGAGCATCTTCTCCACGGTGTCGGTGTATCCGTTGTAGAGGGTGGCGTAGCTGGTAACGCCCGGCCTGAGGGCGTAGAGGCGGCTGTAGCGGTTGTCGATTTTCATGATTTGGTCGATGTAGAACTTCCGCTCTGGCCGGTATCCTACGAAGGCCATGTCTCCGCGCAGCACGTTCCACAACTGAGGAAGCTCGTCGAGGTGGTGGGCGCGCAGGAAATGTCCTACGCGTGTGGTGCGCTCGTCGTCTTCATGCGGGCAGAGGGCGATGCCGTCTTTCTCGGCGTCGCCGCGCATGCTTCGGAACTTGAGTATCTGGAACGGCCTGCCGCCCTTGCCTATCCGCTCTTGTGCGAAGAAAGCCGATCCGCCGTCTTCGCTCCTGATGGCAATATAGCACACGAGGAAGAGGGGCGAGAAAGCAATGAGGCTGAGGAGGGCCACCGTGATGTCGGTGGCGCGTTTCAGGCCGTTATAGAGGCGTGCGTTCATTTAGAGGTAGTGTTTCTTGAAAGCGTAGAAGCAGAAGGCGAGGGTGTTGACGGCGGCGCGCAGCTTGCCGATATGCTCGCCCTGCGTCTGTATTTGGAAGACTTGCTTGACGCTCTGCAACTTGTTGGAAGACAGGGAACCGGCGCAAAGGCGGTATTGGGTGAGGGGCTCGGCAATGCCGTAGGCGGCCTCCGTGCGGCGGAGGAGCATGAGCCAGGTGGCATAGTCTTGTCCGCCGCGCCTCAGCGGCATTTGGAAAGTGCCGATGTCCGGCATGTGAAGCATGACGGTGGATGTGGCGATGACGGTATGCTGAAGCAGGTAGCGGTAGTCGGCGCGCGGCGGCACGGTGATGGTTTTCTTGGGGTTGCCGTCTTCATCCACCATCTGCAGCGAGGTGAACGAGAAACTGTATCCGCCTTTCTGCATGAAAGTCAGTTGCTTTTGCAACTTGTCGGGCTTCCAGATGTCATCACTGTCGAGGAAGGCGAGATATTCGCCGCGTGCCTGTCGGATGCCGGTGTTTCGTGCCACCGCCGCCCCACTGTTATGGTCGAGTTTGAGGAGGTGTATGCGGTGGTCGTCGTGAAAGGAGCGTATAATGTCGCAGGTGTCGTCGGTCGAGCAGTCGTCGATGAGGAGCATCTCCCAGTGGGAATAAGTCTGTGCCTGCACGGCCGCAATGGTGTGGCGCAGGAAACGCCCGGAGTTGAAAACCGGAGTGACGATGGTGATGAGAGGAGAAGAAGGTGCCGCGCCCTGCACCTCATGCGGGGTGGGGTGGACCGCAGCCGGACTTTCCCCCTTTGTGGGGCTTTGTATATTTTGCATTATTATATTTCTGTCAGCCATTCGGGATGGCGGGTGCTTTGGCCGGTGACGGCCTGCAGGTAGTGGTTGGCGAGGGCGGCGGTGGTTTCTCCCCATGCGGCGTTGCCGATGGTGAAGCCGTCGACGTCGATGATGGGCATGACCTCCATGGCGGAGCCGCAGAGGAAGGCTTCATCGCAGATATAGAGCTCTGTGCGGTCGATGTCGCGCTCCACGGTGGTGATGCCCATCTCCTCGCGCGCTATCCGGATGATGGTGTCGCGGGTGATGCTCTCAAGGACGGAGGCTGTGCACGGGGGCGTGATGAGCTGCCCGTCGCGGATGATGAAGATGCAGGAGCCTGGTCCCTCGGCCACCTTTCCGTTGTTGTTGAGGAAAATGGCACTGTCGTAGCCGTTCTGCAGGGCGTCGAGCTGAGCGTTGCGGCTGTTGATATAGTTGGCGCCGACCTTCGCCCTGGGCGACAGGTTGTTGTCGCTGATGCGCTGCCAAGAGGCTATCATGCAACGTAGGCCGCGTTTCTCGCTGATGGGCTTGCGGGGCCTGGGGATGGGTGCCACGAACATGTTGACGGGTTCGCGCGAGCTCCATGTTCCTCCGAGGCCGTCAACGAAGATGGTTTGCCTGATGGCAATGTCCTCGCGGTAGTTGTTTGCCCTGACGACATCGACGAGGGCTTTCTCGAGGTCGTCGGTGGAATAGGGGCTGTTGATGCGGAGCAGGCGCACCGACTGGTGGAGGCGGCGGTAATGGTCTTGCAGGCGGAAGGCGTAGAGCTTCTGGCGTTCTTCGTTCCAGTAGCAACGGATGCCCTCGAAGACGTTTGCTCCGAACTGGGAAGTCGGGGACAATACGTTGATGGTGGCTTCGGTGACGGGGAGGATTTTTCCTCCGAGCCATATCTTGCGTTCTTCGTACATTTCCAAGGAGTTTTATTTCTATGGAGTTTTTTTTTATCTCTAAGGAGCTTTTGGAGCAAAGGAGCTCGGTTCTCTCTGAGGGTTATTTTTATCTCTAAGGAGCTTGGGAGCAAAGGAGCTCGGTTCTCTCTGAGGGTTGTTTTTTATCTCTAAGGAGCTTTTGAACAAAGGAGTTTTTCTCTTTGAGGGTTACTCATGCGCCAGACGGATGATTTCGTCGTTTGCGAGCTCGGCGGCTTTCTCGTTGGAGAGGGAGCCGTCGGTTTTGTTCTCGTAAATGTCTTTCCTTGCGAACACTCCCGCGAAGGTTTTGAGGATGATATATGCGTCGAGGGCCACACCCCATTTCCTGTAGAGGTCGATGTAGCGGGCGTCGAAGTCGGCCTTGACATCCCACGGCAGTTCGTTGCGGCCCTGTATCTGCGCATAGCCGGTGATGCCGGCCACTACGTCGAAGCGCTTTTTGAAACGCCGGTTAAGGGTGTCGAAGTCGCCCAGCTCGTAAGTGACGCACGGCCGCGGTCCCACCAGCGACATATCGCCGCGCAACACGTTGATGAGCTGAGGCAGCTCGTCGATGCTGGTGGTGCGCAGGAAGTGCCCCGACTTGGTGACGCGCGGGTCGTCCTTGTAGTTGAAAAGTCCGGTGCCCATGTTCTCCGCGTTGACGACCATGGAGCGGAACTTATACATGGGGAACACGCGCCCGTGCTTGGTGCGGCGGTCCTGCCTGAAGAAGACGGGTCCCGGCGAGTCGCGCTTTATCCAAAGGGCGCACACCGCCATGAGCGGCGAGAGCACGATGAGCGCAACGGCGGCAAGGAGGATGTCGAAGCCGCGCTTCAGGAGGTTGTTCAGGGCGACCCACATGGCGTTCTACCAGTTGAAGTTATAGGTGGCGAATAGGTCGTCGAAGGTCTCCTGACGTTTCACCACGATGATGTCGTCGCCGTCGGTCTCGAGAATGGGCACGTTGGGCAGGATGAACGGCGGCTTGAGCACCACGGAGTAGGAGCCGGCATTGCCGAAGGCCACGAAGTCGCCCTTTGCCAGCGGCCCGTTGTAGTGGCGGTAGAGGTAGTCGCTCTCTATGCAGGTGTAGCCGGCGAAGTCGAGGTCGGCGAAATGCTGCGGCTTCCCGTCGCCCGTATGGATGACCGCTATCGGCGGGTTCTTCTTGTTGAGCGTGGGGTTGATGTTATACATGCTTCCCGTCAGGGTGGCAATGTCCTTGCCGCGTATGTTCTTTATGCTCACCACCTTTGCCACGAATGTCATGACGTCGCCGGCGAGTGCGCTTCCCGGCTCTATGAAGAGTGCCGGCCTGCGCTCTTGCTGGCCGAAGGCCTGAGCCACGATGGTGGCTGCCTGCCGGGCATATTCGCCGAAAGTCGGTATATAGGCGTCGAATTGCTCCTTCAGCGACTGGGGCATGTTGCCGTAGAGTCCGCCTCCCAGGTCGATGTGGTCGGGCTCCACGGTGTCGGCGTGGTCGTTGACGAGGCCTACCATTCCCCTTGCGCGGTCCTCCCAGGTGGGCAGCGCCCGCGATGCGAAGTGGCATTGCAGACCGCCGACGCGGACATTCTGCATGGCCGCCAGCTCACGGAGCATGTCGTGGAACTCAGGCTTGAGCACGTCGAAGCCGAAGCGCGACGTCACCCCGTCGCCCACGGGGAAGTTGCACCTTATGCCGATGTTCAGCTGCCGGTCGGGGTATTGGCTGGCCAGCTGGCCTACGACGGGCAACTCGGCATAGTCGTCGAGGTTGACCATTCCCCCGCCCATGATGACGGCCTTCATGGCCTCGCTGTCCTTGCATGGCCCGTTGTAGTGTATGCGGCTGTAGGGTATTCCCAACCGCCGTGCTATTTCCAGTTCCATGGCCGAAACGACCTCTGCCGCCCCTCCCATCTCGTCGATGATTTTGCAGAGCCTCGGGGTATAGTTGGTCTTGTAGGAATAGGCAATGTGGGTGTCGGGCCAGATGTTGCGGAAGGCATCAAGCAGGTCGCGGTAGTTCTTCCGGAACTGCCGCGTGTCGAGCAAATAGAAGGTGTCGCCATGGCGTTGCGCGATGGCCGACAGGGTTTCCAAGCGGGGTGGGGTCATTGCGGTGAGATGATTTCTTGTACCTTGCGGCACACTTCTTTCCTGTTTTCCTCGAAGAATTCGGGCTGCTGGCGGGTGAGGAAGTCCTCGTAGCGGCGGATTTCCTTCACGCCCTTTTCGAAGATGTCGCGGATGTTGTCCTCGCCCTCCACTTTCGAGGTGTCGCAGAAGCTTCTCGACAGGATGGACATGTCGGAGTGCAGGCGGTAGTGCTCGGTGAGGATGTTCTTTCCCGAAATCATGCCCTTGTCGAGGCTGGCGATGCCTCCGAAGCCGCAGGGCTTTCCGGCGGCCTTCAGCTTTCCGAGAATTTCCTCCACCTTTCCGTTGGCCAGCAGTTCAAACATGAACTTCATGCCGTATTGCAAGTGCAGGTCGTTGAGGCCGATATACACCTCGTCGATGCCCTCCTCGTCGAGCACGCTGTCGATGCTTTTCTCTGCGCCGATGGTTTCGAGCAGCAGCATGGCCTTTGCCCGTTTGTCCACGAGGTCGCGGAAGCGCAGGGCCTCGTCTCTGGTGGTCCACATGGGGAGCATGACGATGTCGGCACCGCGCGCGATGATTTCATCTATCTCGCGCTTGCTGTCGTAGTAGAGGGCGTTTGCCCTGACGAGGACCTCGGCCCTTTCTATTTCGTTCTTTATCTTGTCGATGTCGGCCAGGCTGTGATGCGACTTCACGGAGTCGATGTGCCCCTGCCGCTTCTCTTTGCCCCTTACTTCCAGGTCGATGAAAATCCTGTCCACCCCACTGTCTTCGGCAATGTGTGCCACGCCCAACTCATTGGTGATGTACATTAGTTTGATGGCCATGTAAACAACGTTTTATATATGAAAAACGAGGAGCCTGCCGTTTTATTGCATTCGGCGGTTCCTTTTTAGCGGATGCAAAGATAATGATTTTTTCCCAAACGCGCGCACTTTTTCGCTTTTTTTGAGAAATAGCCGCTATTTTAGGAGCCGACGCAATAGGAGCCGACGCAATAGGAGCCGACGCCTCCGAGCGTCGGAGTAACTACATCTCTACCGAACAAGAATATAAATTTACTCCGACGCTTGGAAGCGTCGGCTCCTATAGTCGGATTAACTATAATCCCCCGAACAAGAATATAAAGTTACTCCGACGCTTGGAAGCGTCGGCTCCTATGGCGTCGGCTTCTATGGCGTCGGCTATTAAATTCGGCTCTTACGAGGCATGTTTCCGGCTAATGTAGGGACATACTTTATGTATGTCCGAAAACACCCCAAATAACGCCCTGAAATACAGAGGCTGGCGGACATACATAAAGTATGTCCCTACGTGCTTGTTCTTTTATCCTCAGTCAGCGGATTTTGTCAAGATTTTTCAAAGATTTTGCGGTGCCCAAACGAGTTTGACGGCAAATTACGGGGAGAGAATTGGCAAATCTCTCCCCTCAAATTGGCAAATCTCTCCCCGGAAATTGCCGTCAAACTTGGGGTGATTTACAAACTATTGATAATCAATGTTTTACAAAATGGGTGCAAAATCGCCCCGTTTTGTCAAAATTTTTCATAATTTTCATACGCCTCTCGCCCCCTCTAATCCCCCAAGGCGGGGAAGTTCGGCGCGACATACTTCAATAAAAAATGCTCCCGCTTTCCTTTGGGAAGTCGGGAGCTTTTTTTATAACTCATACGATTTAGAATGTGCAGCCCACGGCCAGGGTTGCCGTGGTGCGGTCGGTGCCGGCCAGTTGGTCGCGGTGCCCGGGATGGGGTGCGCGGCAGTGGTCGGCGCTGATGCTGATGTATGCCGGCAGGGCGGGGCGCACTGGAAAGGCCACCTTTGCCGTAACGCCCAGGTGGTATTGTCCGGTGGTGAGCCATTCATATTCGCGCAACGACCATGTGTCGGTGGTGAGCGGTGGCGATTGCTTGTCGGACGGCGTGGCCAGGGTGCCGTCGCTGAAGGGCTGCCCGCTGCCCTCCTGCCATCCGCCCCTCAGCTGAAGTGAGAGGAGCGAGGACCGCAGGGGGATGTTGCGTTGCAGTGCGGTGTGCCAGCGGCGGTTGTCCACCCGTTGCCGCCGCACGAAGGGATAGGCGTAGGCCGTCTGGCGGCGGTGGCTCCATTCGAGCGCGGCGGTGACGGTCCATGTGGGCAGGCCGTTGTGCAATCCCAGGTGGCCGGTATAGGCGGCGCGGCCCTCCACCCACAGCTTGTTGGCCGTCTTCACGGGGTCGTAGTATTCGTAGTAGTTCGACCCGGCATCGTTGATTGTCTCGCGGTTGGTGGAGGCGTGGTTTTCAAGGTTTTCGGCCTCCACGGAGAAGTCGAGCAGGTGGCGGCTGCCGACAGTGTGGAGCGTCAGGCGCGTGTGGTAAGCGTAGCGCATGCTCTCGTGGGCTGAGAGCCGCACGGTGTAGGGCGAACGGCGGCCGTAGTAGCCGCGACGGCGGGCGATGGCGGCCTCGTGGTGCCATTCCACCTGGGAGCGTGAGGAATGGGGATTGGCGCTCTTGAATGTTATTTGAAGCGATGCGCCGTGCTGCTCATCCACGAAAGGCATGGAGTGGTTTTTGTTGGTATAGCCTTCGGTGCCGAACTGCTCCACCTTCCCCATGAACACGCCGTAGGCGATGAGCGAGTTGTAGTTCTTGTCGTAGCGGCCGTAGGTGCGGAAGTCGAGGCTCTCGGTGCTTCGGCGGTACAGGTAGGCGGCTCCAAGGTCGAAATGCGGGCCCACGGGCATGAGCAGTCCGGCGCTGACCTGCATGTCCATGAGTAGGTTTTTGTGGCGCAAGTCCTTGTATTTGGCATAGTTGGCCGACGTGTAGTCAATGCGTAGGCCGGCGGCCAATCCGCGCCAGAGGTCGGCTCCCACGGCACCCGTCAGCCGGTAGGTGTCGCGGTGTTTCCGCCCCAGGTTGGTGAGCGAGTCCTCCACGATGTCGAAGGGCATGCGCATCGGGTTGGTAAACACCGAGCCGCCCATTCTCTTTCCGCTGAACGTGTTGAGGCTCATGCTTCCATAGGCTGCCACACGCGATGAGAGCCTGAAGAAACTCTCCACGCTTGCCGCGGCCTCGTCGGCGTGTGGCGACTGGCTGTAGTCGGTCCATGCTCCGCGTTGAATTTGCATGCTGACATCGGCCGTGCTGATGTTGCGGCCTGTCATGCGTGTGAGCCCGGCGGCATTGGCCGAGGTGAGCCATGCCGACGAGTCGCGCTCAAAGGCAAAGTCGCGGTGTTGCGCCTGCATCCCGGTCGTTGCGAGAAGGAGCACGGCGAGCAACATGTACCTATGGTAAGAGTGAACAGCCATCTTTAAAGTATGAATGAGGAATTAGGAATTTTGTTTTTGGTTTTTCCCAATTCTTCATTCCTAATTCCTAATTGAAAGAGATTATTCCCCGCGGATGGAGAATTTCTGCCGCTCGTGGAAGTCGGCAGTGGAGTTGTTGGTGTCGAGATAGACAATGTGGGCACCCTGCTTGACGGACGCCTCGGCATCGATGCCCGACGGGTCGGTGCTGTTGTCCACTCCAAGGGCGTAGTTATACACCAGCTTGCCGGCATTTTCGGCCAGGGCCTCGGTGGCCTCTTTGTCAACGTTGCGATAGAGGGTGTGGCCCAGTTTGTTGGTAAGGGTTACATAGCCTGCATCGACATCCGCGGTGAGGCGTTTCTTACTGTCGCTCAACCTTGTGGCGTCGAACACCTCCATGCCGTCGATGACCCATTCCACGGGCACCTTGATGCAACGGTTGATGTCGTCTTGTGCCTCACCCACGCCATACCAATGGTTGTCGGTGTCGAGGGCGTAGGCCTCCGGTTCCGAGTCCTTTATCTGGAACATGAAGAAGGCCGGAGAGTTCATGCTGAGCATCCATGCCGTGCCCTGCCCGTATTTCACGGCCTTGAGATAGTGGCTGGTGGGAATGACGTCGGCCGGGGTGGGGTAGTAGGAAGTGAGATTGTAGCCGCTTTCGGGGTCATACATGCAATAATAGTCGGCATTGGCGTAGTTGACGCTCTGAGAATAGGTCTGCGTGTTGTCGATGCTTCCCATGCAACTGACGACCACCTGCGAGAACGGTTCAATCACGAGTGCGCCGGGATAATACCAGATGCCGTTTTGTGCCGGAATGAAGCCCTCTGCCTCATACACCAGGTCGCCGTCCTCGGTGAAGTTATTGTTGCTGGCATGGCCGTTATAGGGAGTGGCAATGCCGAAGCACAGGTTGTTGACGATGGCCTGCTGGGAGCAGTTGTTGTAGATGATGAAGCCCTTGTCCATCTGGAAGGCACCGCTGCCGTCCTTGGGGCATCCGCCGTTGTAGAGCTCCTTGATGACGAGCTGGTCAACGTTGGCATCTTCGAGCGGTGCCTCGGCGAAGCTCACTTCGTGGATGCTGGCCGTGGGAATGTTCACTGTTGTGCCGTCGGTCTTGGTAATCACCATGTTCCATTGTTGGGCACACACGTTTGCCGTCACTACGAGTGAGGCAAAGACTGAAAGGAATAATTTTTTCATTGCTTTATTGTTTTGATTATCAGTTTCTTATTTTAATGCTTTTTCCTCGTGCCTTGATGACGTAAACGCCCTTGGGGAGAGTGCTCAGGTCGGCGGTTGCCCTGCCGTCGGCATCGGCCGTTGTGGTGCTTACCATGATGCCGCCGAGGGTATAGACGCCCACTTGCTCACCCTTGTTGAGGCCGGTGAAGGCGGCTTGTCCGAATTTCACCTCTGCCTCGGGTTCCGACGATTTGTACACCTGTTCGATGGCCGTGGCCGAATTGGCGAACTTGTAAGTGGTTCCTTCGAGCGACGTGGTGATTTGCTTATCGCCGCAGGTCACGGTGAGTTCTCCGTCGCTGAAGGTGATGACGGGCTGGGCTCCGAGTGAAAACTCCGCCGTGGTGCCGTCGCTTTGGGTGAGCACCAGGTACTGCGCCCTGGCCATGGACGGCCATGCCAGCGCCATCATGAGCATGAGTGCTGCTAAGAATGATTTCTTTTTCATAATTTTTTTGTTATAAAATGGTTAATGTACTATGCGTTTTTTCGACATTTTCAACTTCATGGTGACGTGGTTGGCACTATCGGGCGAGATGATGATAAGGCTTTTCACGCCGTTGAAGTTGTAGCGCCAGTCGTAGGTGACGAGTTGCGTGTTGCTGCTCGCCTCGTAAATGCCCGGCGGCACGTTGAAGTGTGCGGTGCCCTGCGCGTCGGTACTGTCAACGAAGATGCTGGCCAGCGCATCCCTGAGTTCCACGCGCACCCCGGCGTAGGGGTCCACCGAATTGTCGGGATAAACGAGTTGCACGCTGACGTTGCACACCTCCACCTCCTCGTCGTAGTGGCAGGCGGTGGCCAGGGCCATGAGCATGGCGGCCGCGATAAATCGTGTGGCTGCTTTCATTTCGTTCATATTTTAAGCCTTAGCGAAAGTCCGTAGTAGTAGCCGGGAATGTAGGAACTGCTGAAGAGCGACGTCCTCAGCCCCGTCTGCGAAGAGCGCACCCGGCTCATGTTGTTGAAGAAGTTGTTGGCATAGAACGACACCGACACATGGTTGCCGATTTCCTTTGTCAGGCTGATGTTTGCCGAACAATAGGCCGATAACTTGTCGGGGTTCATGATATAGGGATAATTTGTCCGGATGACCAGTTTTGCCAGGTCGTTGAAGAGCGTGGGGTCGTTTTCGCGTGCCCATAGGAATTTCTCGGCAAAGGGAATCATCTGGCCCGGGTTTTCCCACGTGGTGAAATACTCGGGGTAGAGGATGATGTGGGTGTCGCGGGTGCTGCCGTCGTAGGGTTCTCCGAAATAGTCGGTAGCCTCCTTTGCCACCAGTCCCCTTGTGGCGTTTTCCAGTTCGCTCAGGTTGTGTTTGTATTGCATCAGCGTTGTTTCCATTCTCAGGCTCACCACAAGCCTTATCTTCGGAATGTGTGTGGTCAGCGTGGCGTTGAGGTTGGTATGTCGCGAAATGCTGCCGTTTGACACCGAGGCATTGGCCGAATATCCGGTGCCCGTGCTGTTGCAACCCCTGTACCATCCGACGTATTGGTAGGGCCTGTTTCCCGACATGGTGCTTGTCACTCCGTGCGGAATGTCGGGAAAGAGCATCTCGTCGAGGCCCTTGTACTCGTAGTAGTTGCCGTCGAGGCGCAGGGCGGTGCGCAGGGCCTTGAATTGCCTGAAGTCCACAATCCATTCCACCCCCCGCCTTTCCACCGGCGAGGCGTTGATGAACTGGCTGTTCACGGTGTAGGTGCGCCGTTCCAGGTAGTCGAGCTGCACAGGCTGTTGCTGCCCGGTGGCATCGCCCACGGTGACGATTCCCGTTTGCCGGTCGATGCTGAACGTGCGGTTCTCGGCCGTGATTGTGCAAGCGTCGAGTGCCGACGGCGGCGTGTATTTATAGGCAAACGGCGTGTAGGTGCTAATGGGCATATAGGCGCGGCGGGTGACATTTCGGAATGCCGAAACGGTGATGCGCGTGCCCTTCACGTCGATTTCCACTCCCAGGTCGGCTTGGTTGGTGTATTGCCAAAGCAGTTGCGGGTTGTAGCGGGCATCGACGGGATAGGTGAAATAGGCGTAGTAGGAACGGTTGTCCTGCGTGCTGGTGCTGGCAAAGGCCATCAGGTCGCGGTAGGCCGGCCTGGGGAAGAGCACCTGGAAGGAGGGCAGTTTCACGCTCTTCCCCCATCCGGCGTGCATGCTCAGGCTGGAAATCCACGCCTCCTTGCGCCCTCGCCAGAACACGTAACGGGCGTTGATGCGCGGCGAGAGGCTGGCCACGGTGGAATATTCCGACCGGCTGATGTGCGTCATGTCGTTCCTGAGTCCGGCGGTGAGCTCGGCCGTTGACGTCTTTCCGGTTTTCATCGTCAGCCTGTCCTCGGCATAGAGGGCGGCGTTGTGCATCCACGGCAATTGGTCGGGCCTGTATTCGCGCCATGTGGGGGCCACCCTCATGTCGTCGTAGTAGGTGCCGCGCCCGTTGTTGTGGCTCCCCGTGTATTCCGCGCCCAGCATGAGCTGGTGGGTGAAGGCGGAAAACTCCTGCACGCCGGTGGCGGCCTTGAGTTTCACGGCGAAGCTCACCGGCTTGGAGTCGTTGTACCCCCGCTCGTGCCAGTAGCCCGTGGGCCCCAGGATGATGGCGTCGCGCAGGCCTTCGGTGTAGTCCTGTGCTATGAAATACCCTTCCTGCGTGGTGTGGATGAGGGGCTGGGTGGATGCGCTGCTCTTGCTGACATATTGCTCCGTCAGCTTGTCGGCCATCGAGAACGCCGCCCTGAAGAGCACGTCGCCGAGCCATTTCCGTGCGGGCAGCCAGTGCAGTTCCATGTTTGTGCGAAGCATGTTGTCGCGTGCCTTGCTATAGTCGTCCTGCTCCTCGTCGGGGTCGGCTTTCGAGTTGTAGCCGCCAATGTTGGCGCTGATGCCGGCAGAGAGCGTCAGCGGTGTTGACTCGCTCAGGAAAACGTTTGAATAGCGCATTGAGAGGATGTTGCGCTGATAGGCCGTGTAAGGCGAGGCGATGTCGGAAAACGAGCGCGCGTGCTCTGCCGACACGTTGAGCATGCCTTTCCGCGTGCCCAGTGCGAAGCCCTTGCTCACCGCCACCTGCCGCGTGTGCTGGTTGAGCTTTCCCTCCACGATGAAGGGCGACTTTCCTTGTCGTGTCTTCACCTTCACCACGCCGTTGCTTAGGTCGCCGTATTCCACCGATGGCACGCCGGCCACCACTTCCACGCTCTCTATGTCGGCTGCCGACAGTGTCCGTGTGGAGGCGGCCATCGTTTCGTCGGAGGCGGCATTGTTGTCGAGCCGTGCGCCGTCCACCTCGATGGCCGTGCCGAAGGAGGCGTTGCCCTTCTCGCCGGCGTCGGCGCGCAGGGCCAGCCTGGGGTCGCTCATCAGGGTGGCGTTCATGGTCTTGCCGCCCGGCAACAAGGTCGTTATTTCACCAAGGTTGAGCAACTGCTGGTTGTCGAGGGTGGTGCGGTCGATGGTGTACGAGGTGGTGGCGGCATCTTCCTTGCGCAGGGCCACCACGGTGACCTCGTCGAGGGCCAGGTTGTCTTCCCTGAGCCTCACTTCCACCGGCTTCATGTCTTCTTTTATATATAATAAGGTGGTGTTGCGGGCATAGCCCAGGCATTGCACCGTCAGGGTGGCCTGTCCGCGAGGCGCGTTCCTGATAACGAAACGCCCGTCGCCGGCGGTGACGGCCCATAGTCCGGCCTCCTTGAGCAGCACGCTGGCAAACTCCACGGGCTGCCCTGAGAGGCTGTCGGTGACGATGCCGCGCACGGTAAGTTGTGCGGCGGTCCTTAGGACTACGGCACCGAGAAGGAAGGCCATGACAAGGCGTTTGTACATATCAGAAAAAGTTCTTTTTTTCGTTTCGCCTGCAAAAGTACGCCTTTTCCATGCGGCGTGCAATACCTAAAAATTGTGAAATTTATGTGCGGAAATTGAGGGGTTCGGCAGACCTGAGGGTAATATGCCACTTAAAGCCGTGATTTTTAAAGTTTTATCAATGAAAAGCCTTGCTTGTTGTCACCCGTGACGGCAAATTGAGCCAGTCCAAACCGCAAACGACTCCAGTCCAAACCGCAGATGGACTGGAGTCGGATGCGGTTTGGACTGGCTCATATTAGAAGTTCTTCACTCAGATTTGTTAAAACATGCAAATGCAATCGCCAAAATCGATGAGCCTTTCTCTTTTCCCCTTTTCAATTTTTTTTCTCCCCCTTACGAAAATTTTTTCTTTTTTCTTGGTAAAAAATTTGGTGGGTTCAGCGAAACTCCGTACTTTTGCAGTTCGAACCCTTTAACTGTTACAATACATTGAAGCATTCATTCTATTTCACAGCTTGCCCCAGGGCAGGACTCTTGCGCCTCTTTTTAGCAGCCATCCCCTTCGGGGGCTTTTTGCCGTAGGTGCCAGCAGTAAAACTGTGAGCACGGAATGTTCTTTGACTTCTTGCAACAATGAATTGTGACAGGTTCTAACTGAATTAGAATTCCTGTCTGATGAACCTAAGGACCACAACTTACCACTGTGGCCCTCATACTTCTTACGCTTTGTTTTTGGGAGATTATTATTGCGACGAATGTGTTAATGATGATTGTATGATTAAAGAATTTAAGCATCAAACGAAAGAAACGATCCTGGATTTTATGAACATGATGGGCAAGCGCCCAAGAACTTTCTCCACTCTTCTCGAATGGCTTCCCTATACGGGCAAGGGATTTACCACATACTTTTACGCCCTGAAGCACGAGCTGGTGTTCGTGTGCTTTGAGCACATGGAAGAGCCCTATGAAGAACTGATCAGCGACTTCGGCGAGGGCACCGCATTCTTCATGTCGGAAAACGGCGAGCGCGAGAGTCCCTTGAAGAACCTCGGCCTCTGCTGTTCCAACTTCATTTTGAAGGCCTTCGTGTTTGAAAAAGAAAAGCCGATATGCTTACCCGACTACCACTTGGTGTACGTCACGAACAACAAGCTGCTCAACCTCGGCACCGTCAGCTCGCTGGCCCTTTCCTCTCATGTGACCGTCATCGACGACTTCGACCAGGTGCCCGCCGACATTGCCATCAACCCCAAGGAGACACTGCCCGGCGCCGACTATGTGAAGGCATACTACCAGATGGGCCGCGAAGGATGGGAACTCTCACCCGAGGACCAGGAAAAAGGCAAGGAGCCCGTGGAAATAGACTGGGACAGCTTCGTGACCTCCTTCAACCAGAAGGACAATTCCAACGTCAGTCTGAGCGAACTGTTGGACATTGTGAAAGAAACCAATGACGACGATGACGACGACCTGGACCTTGACGACGATGATGACGACGAAGACGATAAAGGCATTGAGCAGGCACTCACGGCGCAGAGGGACCAACGCGAGGTGAAAGTGCAGATACTGGAACCACTGGAAAACCCGAAAGAGGAACTCAAGCGGCTGGTGGGATGCGCAGACATCAAGAAGAAACTGGTGGAACTGACCAACCTCACCCTTTACAACAAGATGCTGAAGGAGATACAGCCCTCGGGGCGGTGCCATGCCGTTCCGCTCCATAGCGTGTTCTACGGCAGACCGGGCACCGGAAAGACCACCGTGTGCAAAATCTTCGGTTCGCTCCTCAAGGAGGCCGGGGCACTCTCGAAAGGGCATGTCGTGGTGTGCAACCGCGGAACGTTTATCGGATGCTACTGGGGCGACGAGGAACGCTCGGTGAACAAGGTGGTGGAACTGGCAAAAGGCGGGGTGCTGATGATCGACGAGGCGTATATGCTCGACAGCAACGGAAGCAACGACCCTGGACGGCTGGTGCTCCCCCTGCTCATGGACCTGCTGGCCGACGAACAGATGCGCGACATCGCCGTGGTGCTCTGCGGATATAAGGAGCCCATGGACAAGCTCTTGGAGCTGAACCAGGGCCTGGAGTCGAGGTTCCCCAACCGCTTTGAGTTCACCGACTTTACGTTGCCCGAGCTGCTCAGCATCACGCTCTTGCGCGTCAAGGAATACAACTACCACTTCACGCCGGCCGCCTGGCAAAAATACAAAATGTTGCTGGAGCAGGCCTATAGGAAGCGCGACCCCGAAAAGTGGGGCAATGCCCGCTTCGTGGCCAACCAGCTCGACCGCATCTACATGCGGCATGCAGGGCGATGCGTCAGGAGCAAGCGCACCGACAAGGCCACCTTGCTCAGCATCACGAAGGCCGACATCGAGCCCATCAACGTGCCGGCCAAGCGCAAGGCCATTGGTTTCTGAAAAAGTTGAAAAAGTGAAAAATTGAAAAGAGGAAAAGTTGAAAAAAAGTTGCATAATTCAAACCAAATTATTACTTTTGTACACGAAAAGCAGCGACCCCAGGCGGGGCCGCTGCTTGAACCTGTCGGCCATGCGGCAGGGATAAACTTATTATACCATCAAAAATGAAAAAAACAGTATTGATAACCGGCGCAACAAGCGGCATCGGGCTCGCCTGCGCAAGGAAATTTGCCGACAACGGCGACAGGCTGATACTCAACGGCCGCAACGAGCATAAACTGACCGAACTGCGCAAGGAACTGGTTGCCAAGGGGACGGAGGTGCTCACGCTGGCCTTCGACGTGAGAGACCGCCAGAAAGCCAAGAAATACATCGACGGGCTGCCCGAGGGGTGGAGGGAAATAGACGTCCTGGTGAACAATGCAGGGCTGGCCCTCGGCCTGGAGCCCGAATACCAGGGCAACCAGGAGGACTGGGAAGTGATGATCGATACCAACGTCAAAGGTCTGCTCACCATGACGCGCCTCATAGTGCCCGGAATGGTAGAGCGCAACCGCGGACACGTCATCAACATCGGCTCGGTGGCCGGCGATGCCGCTTACGCCGGAGGAAACGTCTATTGCGCCACCAAGGCGGCGGTGAAAGCCATTACCGACGGGCTGCGCATCGACGTGGCGGAAACGGCAGTGAGGGTGACCAACCTGAAGCCCGGACTGGTGGAAACCAATTTCAGCAACACCCGCTTCCACGGCGACAACGCCCGCGCCGCCAACGTCTATAAGGGCATTCAGCCCCTTACCGGCGACGACATCGCCGACGTGGCCGTATTTGCCGCCAACGCCCCGGCACATGTGCAGATTGCCGAAGTGCTCATATTGGCCACTCACCAGGCCAGCGGCAGCGTCATCGTGAGAAAATAGCGTTATACATAGGATTTCCTAGGACTTCCTAGAATTACCTAGGACTTCCTAGGACTTCCTAGGAAATCTAGAAAATCTAGATCGTCTAGAGCCTCTGGAAAACCTAAAAACCCGAAAATATGAACCTTACCGAAAGATTTTTAAACTACGTGAAGTTCGACACCCAGTCGAGCGAGGAGTCACAGAGCGTGCCCAGCACCGCCAAGCAACTCGTGTTTGCCAAATTCCTGAAAGAAGAACTCGAGCAAGAGGGCTTCAGCGACGTGGAAATGGACGAGCAGGGATATATCTACGCCACGCTGAAATCGAACATGAAGAAAGACGTGCCAACCATAGGCTTCATCTCCCACTACGACACCAGTCCCGATTGCTCTGGTAAAGACGTGAAACCCCGCATCGTGAGCAACTACGACGGCGGAGACATCACGTTGAGCGAAGGCATCGTGAGCTCTCCGGCGAAATTCCCCGAACTGCTCGACCACAAGGGCGAGGATCTCATCGTCACCGACGGCACCACGCTCCTCGGCGCCGACGACAAGGCGGGCATCGCTGAGATTGTGCAGGCCATGTGCTTCCTGCGCGACCATAAGGAGATTCCTCACGGCGACATACGCATGGGCTTCAATCCCGACGAGGAAATAGGCATGGGCGCTCACCACTTCGACGTGGAGAAATTCGGATGCCTATGGGCTTATACCATCGACGGAGGCGACCTCGGAGAGCTGGAATTTGAGAACTTCAATGCCGCCGGTGCCAAGATATTCATAAAAGGTGTGAGCGTGCATCCCGGTTATGCCAAAGGAAAAATGGTGAATGCCGGGCGACTGGCCGCGGAGTTCGTGAACATGCTTCCCGAAGGCGAAACGCCCGAGCAGACAGAGGGCTACGAGGGATTTTTCCACCTGACGGGCATGGAGGCTTGCACCGAGAACGCCAAGTTGAGCTTCATCATCCGTGACCACGACCGCGACAAGTTTGAGGACCGCAAGGCCCTTATGCAGAAATGCGTGGAGAAGATGAACGCCAAATACGGCCCGGGCACCGTCAATGCCGACATCAAGGACCAGTATTACAACATGAAGGAGAAGATAGACCCCCAGATGCACGTCATCGACATTGTGCTGAAGGCCATGCAGGCTTGTAACGTGCCGCCCCGCGTGAAGCCCATCCGCGGAGGCACCGACGGCGCTCAGCTCTCGTTCCGCGGGCTGCCCTGTCCCAACATCTTCGCCGGAGGCGTCAACTTCCACGGGCCTTTCGAGTTCGTAAGCATACAGGTCATGGAAAAGGCCATGCAGACCATTGTGAAAATCTGCGAACTCACCGCAAGTTATAACGACTGAAAAAATCCCCGAAGCGTTTTGGCGTTTCGGGGATTTGTTGTGGTTTTAACTAATAATTTATAAAGAGTTATGTTCGAATATCAAGGACTCATAGACAAGTTGTCGGTTGAAGAAGTTAATTCGGCTATAAAAAAGATAGTGGACAACTACGATTTAACTGGTCACTATTTTAACAAAGAAGAAAAAAATAAATACTACTGTTTTAATGCTGCAGGAGTATTCCATAAGTTTTTCCCTATAAGTTCTGAATTCACAAGGTTAATGGACAAATATGTGCAGTTTGAGTATGAGAAACATATTAATCATGTTTCCATTTTCCAATCTAAATATAAGATAAAGCCCGAAAATAAAAAGGATGAGATCTATCGCTCACTTCTTGATTATTTGAAATCAAAAGCTGACATTATCTTAGGAAACAGAGAGCACCTAAGAATACCAGCTGGAAATGTAGTTGTTTTTAAAGATTGCATGCTTTCTGGCAAATATCTGGATAAAATTGAATTCTATAAGGATGGCGGATGGGGAATTGCTGAAGAAGATGGAACGGTTTTGATAAAAAATCATCTAAAAAGGAAACCTTCAGAATCCCATTCGCCCCTTTGCGGTTGTGCATTCCGAAATATTCCTTATCGAATTATACAAGACCGAGACACTGAACTATATGGAGTTCTTTCAATTAGTGAATTATACGAAACAATTCATTGCCTTTATGATAAAATTGAGTTTGTGGATTATTATGAAAAATCAGATAGACATTTCTATATTAAGGCAAAGAAAAGCGGGAAGTGGGGGTGTTTTGACGAAAAGTGTGCATTAATTATTGATTTTGAGTATGATGTAATTCGCCTTGAAGACAAATTCTTAGAATGTATTAGAGATGCCAATTATCTTTTAAATGACTCGTTATGGGAAAGAGAGCGATATTATGAGATAAAAGGGAAAAGAGATCTTTATGATAACGAAGGAACTCTGTTGATTGGTGGTTACGACAACCTATTTATTGATTATCATTTCTTACAATTCTACTTTAGTACATCATATGAGTATTATGAGGAGAAAGAAACAGACCTGCAGAACAATTCTGTCCCGATATCTAAAGTAAGACTAACTTTTAAAAAGTCGAAATGCCTGGTTCTGGACAAGGAGTTTAATTCTATAATCAGTAATGGGAACGGATTATTTAGAATGCCTAAATGGCATAGGTTTAATTCTCTTGAAGATGTTGAGAGGTTTGTTCCTTCCGAATGTCTTTTCAGATACAACGTAGATCTTTCTCACTATTATTTTGGCTTTATATATTTATACAACAATCTTGGAGAACAATACTTCGTCCCAGAGCATATTCAGAAAGGATTCGAATCGCCTGAAGAAATGAATGATTTTTATATTAAGCACAGCGTACCGCTGTTTTTGCCAGAGGCTGTATTTGATGTCTGCGAGAAGCCAAAAGATTTGTTTATAGATGATACTATGGTTACGATTATAAAGCTAAATGAGAGCAAAGAAATAGCATGGACTGCTTATGCAAACGAAGTTGGTATGGCAGAATATACCTATTTCATATACAGAAAGGAAGGAAAAGTCGGCTTTTACGATGAATGCGGATTTTATACCGCCTCCTTTGATGCCATCACGAAGCATTCTCCTGATGGTAAAATATATGTTGCATCGTTTGAATATCCCCCCAAAACCAATATCTATCTAAACAACCTTAATTACATTGTTCATTATTATAGATTTGATGAGGATAGAAATCTCATTCCTGTAGAAAATAATTGGAAAATATTTGACCCTAGAAAATGCGAATGGCTCCCTAAGGATTTTATAGAACAAAACTATGAAGGGTATTCATACGATGATGGTGATGACAATTTCTATAGAGGTGACGAATGGACTGATGAAGATGCGTGGGATGCCATGACAGATGGCATGTATGGAGATTACCCCGGTCCAGGGTGGGATCCTGAAATATTTGGTTTTTAATTTCAGAAGTAATTAGTTCTTAACAAATTATTTTTTTTTCATAATGGGAGAATTGCCCGAACTCATTAAGGACCTGGCACTGATATTGATGGTGGCCGGCGTGGTGACACTGGTGTTCAAGAAGCTCAAGCAGCCGCTTGTGCTCGGCTATGTGGTGGCCGGTTTCCTGGTGAGCCCCCACATGCCTTATTTGGCTTCGGTAGTTGACACCAAGGACATCCACACCTGGGCCGACATCGGCGTGATGTTCCTGTTGTTCTCTTTGGGACTCGATTTTTCGTTCAAGAAGATTTTGAAAATGGGTGCCTCGCCTATCATCACCACCGTGACAATTGTGTTCTGCATGATGATGTTGGGCATTTTCGTGGGCCACTTGTTCGGGTGGGGAAAAATGGACTGCATCTTCCTCGGCGGCATGCTGGCCATGTCGTCCACCACCATTATTTACAAGGCTTTCGACGACATGGGCCTCCGCCAGCAGCACTTTGCCGGACTGGTGATGAGCGTGCTCATCCTTGAGGACATCCTGGCCATTGTGATGCTTGTGATGCTCAGTGCCATTGCCGGCGGAAGCGGTGCCGGAGGCGGACAGATGGCCGGTTCGGTGTTGAAGATAGTGTTTTTCCTCGTGCTATGGTTCGTGGTGGGCATTTTTGCCATTCCCCTTTTCCTGCGCCGCACGCGCAAATTGATGAATAGCGAGGTGCTGCTGGTGGTGTCGCTCGGACTTTGTTGCGCCATGGCCGTGCTGAGCACACAAGTGGGCTTCAGCTCTGCTTTCGGGGCGTTTGTCATGGGAAGCATATTGGCCGAAACCATTGAGGCCGAGAAGATTATCCGACTGGTGGAGCCGGTGAAGAACCTTTTCGGAGCCATATTCTTCGTTTCCGTGGGCATGCTTGTTGACCCGAAGATTTTGACCGACTACGCCCTTCCCATCCTCGTCCTTGTGCTGACCATTTTGGCCGGGCAGGCCGTTTTCGGCTCGCTGGCCTACCTGCTTGGCGGCGAAAGCCTGAAGTCGGCCATGAAGTGTGGATTCTCCATGGCGCAGATAGGTGAATTTTCGTTCATCATCGCCTCGCTGGGCCTCTCGCTGGGCGTCATCGGCGATTTCCTTTATCCCGTTGTGGTGGCCGTTTCGGTCATTACAACCTTCCTCACTCCTTACATGATTCGCCTGGCCACACCCGCCTACAACCGGCTTACAAAGCGGTTGCCGCCGCGCGTTGTGAACATGCTCAACCACTTGGCCATGAGCCATCCCAACACCACGAAGCACAGCCTTTGGCGCCGCCTGCTCTTGCAAATGGGACGCAACACGGTGGTCTATGCCATCCTCTCGGCCGCCACCATCACGCTGATGTTCACTTTCGTGTTGCCTTTCACGCGCCGCCTGTTGCCGGGATGGGAACTTCACTGGTATGCCAACGCCATCACCGGCACGCTCACGGTGCTCATTATTGCGCCCTTCCTGCGTGCCATGGTGATGAAGAAAAACCATAGCGACGAGTTCCGCACCTTGTGGAACGAGAGCAACATCAACCGCATTCCGCTACTTTTCACCATCTTGGTGAGACTGGTCATTGCCGTGGCCTTCATCTTCTATATCTGCAACTACCTCACCCGTTTTTCCAACGCCCTGATGATTACCATTGGCGTGGTGGCCGTGGTGCTGATGATTTTGTCAAGGTGGATTAAGAACCGAAGCATCCGGCTGGAGAGGCTGTTTGTGCAGAACCTCCGTTCGCGCGACATTCAGGCGCAGGTTCACGGCCACCGCCGCCCCCTCTACGAGGGCCGCCTGCTCGACCGCGACATCCACATTGCCGACTTCGACGTGCCTGCCGACTCGCGGTGGGCGGGCAAGACGCTCAAGGAGCTCAACCTGGGCCGCAAGTTCGGCATCCACGTGAGCAGCATCCTCCGTGCCAACCGCCGGCTCAACATTCCCGACGGTGACGATGTTATTTTCCCCGGCGACCGCCTGCAGGTCATCGGAAGCGATGAGCAGCTTGGCGCCTTCCGCCATGCCATTGAGCACGAAACCCATGAAGAGGACTACGAACTGGAAAAGCGTGAAATGCGCCTGCGCAGCTTCCTCATCTCCGAAAGCAGCCCCTTCGTAGGGCTCACCATGCAGGAATGTGGCATCCGCGACCGCTACAATTGCATGGTGGTGGGCGTGGAAGAAGGAAAGGAAAACCTCTCGCAGGTGAAGCCCTCGTACCGTTTCCGCCAAGGCGACATCATCTGGGTGGTGGGCGAGGCCGATGACCTCGTGGCCCTGCTTTCCGCCTCGAGATAAGCCCTTTCAAGGCATGTTTTCCGCTTGCTTAATGTAGGGACATACTTTATGTATGTCCGAAAACACCCCCCAAAAAAAAACTTGATATATTGAGGCTGGCGGACATACATAAAGTATGTCCCTACACTGCGTATTTTTTTTCACCGCCTGTAGCTTTTGTCAAGATTTTTCAACGATTTTTCTACACCCCGGAAAGTTTGACCGCAAATTTCAAGGAGAGATTTTGCAGTTTGAGAGGAGAAATCTTGAAGTTTTCTCCCCGAAATTTGCGGTCAAACTTCGGGCCTTCTGAAAGTTGCTGATTATCAATACGTTACAAAACAGTCAAAAATCTTGCAGTTTTGTCAATATTTTTTATCAATTTATATCCACCTCGTTAACAGCCTACCTCCCTCACCCGACAAGGTTTCACCGGAGAACCGACTATAAGACCCGGCACTTCATGGGAGCCCCCGCCACGTCAACGTAAAAGGCCGGAAACTTCCATCGCCATGATGTAGTCGTTCATGTAGAAGCCCTGGCCGATGGGGAAGTCGCCGGAGCGGGCCTTGTGCATGCCCATTCGCTCATAGAAGGTGACGGCGCGGTTGTTGCGGTTCACATTCAGCTCCATGGTGCAGGGTGCGGGATGCACGGCGCGGATGTAATCAACGGCGGCATCGAACAGTTGCCGCCCGTAGTGGAAACCCTGGCAATGGGGCAGGACATAGATTTTCTGGAGGTGGAACAGGTCGGCCTGCTCCTGCTGTATGCTGACGTAGCCCACAGGCGTTTCTCCTTCAAAACCAATGAAATAGACGTGCCCGTCGGCCATCTGCCGGTGAAGGTTGGGAAGCGAATACATCCATTCCATCATGTAGTCGTTTTGTTCGGGAGTGAGGATGTCCTTGTAGGTTTCGGGAAACACCTGCCAGGCCAGGTCGTGAATGAGCTGGCAATCGTCGGTATCAGCTTTTCTGATGTGAAGCATGTAAAAGTTGAAAAAATGTAAAATTGAAAAGTTGAAAAAAAAGGCTGCCGCCATCAGTATCGTCTAAACTCCTAAACTCCCAAATTTCTAAACTCCTTAAAAATTAAAAAAGGAAAGTTGAAAAAAGGCTTTCAATACCATTGCACGGCATTGGCATATCCCGAGCGCTTGTCATATTTCAGCGCGTCGGTCAGCGTGGAGGCATTGCAACGGAAGGAGAAATTATACGAGGTGTAGGGCGCGAGCACCACCGAGCACGACATGTTGAAGCAATGCAGGTCGCGCGAGAGCGATGCCGTGGTCATGCTGATGCGCTTTTGCGTGAAGTCGTAGCCGCTTGAGAAGCTGATGTTCCACCCGTCGGAGAGCCGCAGGTTGCCGCTCATGTTCAGGTTCTGGGTGAAGGCGTAGGGGTAGCGCATGCGTTTGGTGTTGAACTTTCCACTGCTGTTTTCGCGCATGCTGATGCCGTATCCCACGCTGATGCTCCAAGGCATGGAGAATTTCATGTAGCCCTCCTCGTCGGTCTCGGCTTTTCCGGCCCCGGGTTTCTTGGCGCCGTGTTTTCCGCGCTCCAAGTCGCTGTCGATGTTTGTTTCCACACCCGTGTCGTAGTCGTCGTCCTCGTCGTCTTTGCGCGAGTCGGCCTTGTCGTCGGTTTTGTCTTTCTTGCCGAACCATTTCTTCAACTGCTCGGGGTTGAGCGTGAACGAAAGGTTCTGAGAGGTGCCCTGGAAACGCCCGAAGCGTCCGTAGCTGTACTCGGTGCGGTTGCCCACGTAGGGGGTGCCTTTCTCGTCGAGCTCGTAGGCATAGGTGGCAAAGGTGGCGTTCATGTTGAACGTGTAGTGTTTCCACCATTTCAGCCTTATCCTCATGTTGAGGTCGCTCAGCGGTTTTTCCTTGGCCGAGAGGTTGTACGACATCGACGCGCCCAACTCGTCAATCAGGCTGATTTTCTTGTAGTCAACGGTGTCGTTGTCGGTCTTTATCTTCATTTCCAGGTTGTTGCCGACGTCGAACGACAGGCTTCCCGTCTTGCCTTTTCCCGGCGTTCCGAAGAGCTGGCCCTCAAACGGCGAATATTCCACGAGCGTGACGTTGCCCTCGGCGTCGGTCTTCTGGTAGGAATCGTGGAAACCGTAGCGGTGCTGGCCGAAGTCGGGGGCGTAGCTGAACGACACCTGCGGGGTGAAGACGTGGCGGATGGCCTGAATCTTGTCGCCGAAGAGCTTGCGCGAGGGTGTCCAGAAGCCGTAGATTTTCGTGCTTGCCGACAGGCTGAGGTTCCAGTTATACACGTTGTAGAAGCCGTAGGTGGTGTCTCTTTCCTCTTTATTCGTGGCCTCGTTCCATGAGCGTTTCACCTTCGAGGTGTACATGCGGTCGGTGAAGTTGAACGAGGGGTTCACGTTGATGAAGTTGAAAAGGGTGAAGCTGCCGCTCACGGGAATGCTGTGGTTCATGCCGTTTTTCCAGTCCTTGATGAGGTTGGCGTGCATGAGCTGGTCTTCCTTCGTGTTGATGCTGTTTGAGAAGTGTCCGGTGTAGCTCATGGAGATTTTCTCGTACCACCGCTCTTTTCCCACGGCGTGCTTGCGCTTGAAGGGATAGAAGCGCGAGATGGACACATTGAGGTCGGGCAGGGTGAGAGCGATGGACGAGTCGCGCATGTTCTGGTTGAGGTTGGCCGTTCCGCTAAGGTTGAGGCCTATGCTGCTGAATCCCGTGCTCCACGACACCGACGAGGTTCTGGTGCTCTGCGTGAGGCTCTGCGGGTTGTACAAGCTGCTCAGGTTGTTGCGCTCGAAGCTGCTGGTGGCGAAGTTCACGCTGGCCGATAGCGAGCTGAAGGGGTTGGCCTTGGCATCCTGGCGGTGGCTCCATTGTATTTTGAAACTCTCCTGCTCGTTGAAGTCGGGCATGCCCTTGTCGCCGTTTTTCGTGTCCTGGTAGCTGAAGTAGAAAGAGCCGCTGTAGCGGTAGCGCTTTCGGTAATTGCTGGCGGCGCTGATGCCCCACGAGCCCTTGGTGTAGATTTCTCCCAGCAGCTTCAGGTCCCATTTGTCGCTCATGGCGAAGTAGTATCCGCCGTCGCGCAGGTAGAAGCCACGGCTCGATTCGTCGCCGTAGGTGGGCATGATGAATCCGCTGGAATAGCTCTTCGTGAAGGGGAAGAAGCCGTAGGGAATGGCCAGCGGCAGGGGAACGTCGCACACCACGAGGTAGGCGGGCCCGAACACCACATCCTTGCCGGGACGCAGCTTGGCGCGCGAAATGGCAATATAGAAGTCGGGGTGCTCGGCGTCGCAGGTGGTGTAGCGGCCGTGTTGCAAGTACATCACGCCGCTACTGTCGCGCTTGCTACGCTCGCTCCAGAGGAAGCCGTCCTCCTGTTGTGTATAGACATTGCTGATAAGGCCTTTCTTGGTCTTGAAGTTAAAGGCCATGGTGTCGTTCTCGTAGGTGTCGCCGCCCATGGTGAACACGGGCTTGCCGATGATTTCGGTTTCTGTGCTGTCTTTATAGGAGCCGGTGGCATGCACGATGTTGCTGTCGAGGCTCATGTAGATTTTGTCGCTTTTCAGGTCCATCACCTGATATTCCACGGTGGCCGAGCCATAGAGGTGGGCGGTTTTTGTGTCGGCTTCATAGACGATGGAGTCCTGGGCGGTGTATTTCACCGGACTGTCTATGCCGTTCTTTTTCTTGCGCTGCAGGCTGTCAAGGCGTATGCTGTCGTCGATGATTTTATTGTGTCGCCACACGGCCAGCTGTAGCGAGTCCATGCCCAGAGTGTCCACCTCGCTGATGTCGCCGGTGGTGTCGGGGTGTGCCGGCTCCAATGCCTCGTTTGGCAGGGTGTCGTCGGCAAGGGTGTCGTCCACGCGCAAGGTGTCGTCTTCCACAGGCCGGGGTGTTTGTGTCGTTGCCCCGAAGGACATGGACATGCGCACCTCCGCCATGACGAAGATGAAGGCACCGAGCAGGATGAAAAGCACTGCGGTCTTTCTCATTTCTTGTCTTTACATGCGGCCAGAGGGCCGAATGAGTGTGCAAAGGTAGTGGATTTCTGCAAGAAATAAGAAAGATGGGTAAAGAATTAACGAAATTAATTGTTAATTAAATCAAGTTTCGCATTTGCTCAACTTGTTTATGGTTCATGGATTCGGGAGTTTAAGGTGCCCGTTTTTTTAATTTTGAGTGTTTAGTTATGAGTTATGAGTAATGTGCGGCGGCAAAAACTCATAACTCATAACTCGCAACTCAAAGCTTAAAAGAGTCCACTTTTTTTCACGATTTTCATCAGCGCCTTCGACGGGCCGTCGGCCTGTTTCACGGGCACGAGGTTCCAGCGCACGCTCCATGTAAGTTTCTGTCCCGGTGCCAGTTGGGTATAAGCACCCTGGCTCTCAAGCTCTATGTAGGACGTGCCGCGGTTCACATATACCTGCACCTCGGCCTCACCCGGTGCCGGCTGCCCCTCGTTGAGGTCCTCAAACTTTTTCAACAATAGCAGGCCGTTATTGGCGAATGCCAGCCAGCCCCTTGCGTCGGCGTTCACCTTGCGGTTTTCGTTGGTGGCGTCGGCCTTGTACCATGCTGCGCCGTAGGCATTTTCGAAAGCCATCAGGCCCGCCGGCGTTATCTTGTCGGCCTGGGCGTCGAAGAAGATAATTCCGCCGTTGGGCACGCGGGTGATTTCCCATGGTGCCACGCTCCGCGTTTCGTTTGACATGTTCTCGATGGTGTAGGTGACGATGAATCCGCCGCGCTTCTTGTCCACCTGGAAGTCTTTGCCGATGCGGTATTTCATGCGCTCGGAAACGCCGCTTTCAATGACGAGGCGCGAATCGTCGCGCTGAACGACCTTGTAGGGCTGCTTGTCGTATTCGGGCACGGGCGGCCAGTTCCATTCCTTTTGCGGACTGGTCCAGAAGGTGCTTCCGAACGATTCCGGCCACCGCGATTGCGAAATGACCTCCTGGTCTTTGTACTTGAACGACAATACCTTGCCGCCCTTCTCGGTGTCGATGCAAATGGTCAGGTCGCCGTTTTTCAGGCAGCAGAGACCTTCGTCGCCGGGCGTTGCCGACGAGGCCGTTCCTGTTCCTAAAAAAGCGGCCATCATAAGGGTGATGAAATGTTTTTTTGACATTTGAATAATTGGTTTATAAGTTAATGATTCAGAGTTTTTTGTTCACTTTTCGCTTATTCAAGCATCCGTTCGCCCAGCTTCTCCAGTGCTCTCTTTTTCAGGCGCGACCATTTTTCCCTTGGTGGCGCTTTTTTCGTGAAGTTCGACTTCCTGACTTGTCGCTTCCAAGTCAAGTAGTTCTCGCTGTTGACCTCCACCTCGCCGGTGTTGCGCTGAGCACTCTCCTCTTCCTTGCCTATCAGGAAGAAGTCGCCGTCTTGGAAACGATAGGAGTAGCGGTTGGTGGAGGTGCCGTAACTACCCATGCTGCACCAAAGTTGAACGGAAAAGTTGAGCACGCCGCGACTGGTAATCTCCATCGAGATGTCGTAGGAGCAAAATTCGTCTTCGTTGGCAGGCAGCACCTCGTCGTATTGCTTCCAAAGCCTCAGTTGTCCGCCGGCCGTGCCGAAATAGATGGCGAGGATGGGCTGGTTGAAGTTGTATTCATAGCCGTCGTCGCGGATTTTCATCTTCTCTTTGAAATTGGGCGTCGCCATTACGGCCAGGTCGGCAATGCCGTCTTTGTTCAGGTCGCCCATGGCCTCACTATGGCTCCAACCCTGCGGCACGATGTCGTCGGCGCCCGTGCCCTGTTGTTTCAGGCTCTGTGCCTCCATGCCGCCAATGGCGAAGAGGGAAAAGAGCAAGGCAATGAAAAGTTTTTTTGAAATGAGCTTCATAATATTCGTGTTTATTTGGTGAATAAATCAAGAAGAATGGTAGCTTTTTCCCAGCCTCTCCCGCACATACCTCACGCTGGCCGTGTACTCCGCATCGGTTGCAAGGTGCTCGATAATCATGGGCATGCAAGGATTTTCGGCGGTGGCCAGGCGGGCATAGAGTTCAATGTCCAGTGTCCCCTGGCCGCAGGCACACTCCTGAAGCTGGAAAGTGTATTCGGGTTTCAACCTGATGTCTTTCAGGTGGCAGCTGACGATGGTTCCGTGAAGTTTCTCGAAACACTCGTTCAGGAACTCATCATTGTAGAAATATTTTCTCGGCGAGGTAATCATGTTCACCACGTCGAGGTGGGTTCCGAACTCGGCGCGGTCCACGTCCTCCAAGAGTTGCAGACATTCGTCGGGACATGACGGAATCATCCACGGCATGGACTCTATGCAGAACTTTGTCCTTACGGGCCGTGCCGTGTCGATAATCTGCCGTATCATTGCCACCGCCATGTCCCACAACTCCGTGCTGTAGTTCATGCGATACCCGCCGTCCCAGCGTGGGCCGTAAGGCGTTCCCACCACGTTCACGCAACAGGCGGCACCGATGGCGTCGGCCATGCGCAGCTGGTTGACGGCGTAGTCGGTCCATTGCCGCCGCTCATCGCCATTGGCGGCAAGCGTGTTGCGCCACACCCCCACCTCGGCAATCGTGAGCCCGGCATCATCGGCCGCTTTCTTATAGGCCATGACGGTTTCTTCGCCGTCGCCGCTGCTCACGGGGAACACCACGGCCTGGAGTCCCAGCGCCTTGTGCTTCATGGCCCATTCCTTTGGCGAGCTGTGCTCCAAGGAAGATGAAATGCCCAGATACATCAGAATGCCCTCCTGTGAATGACCGACGCATCCATTTCTTCCAACGTTCCCACTCCCGTGCGGGCCATCACCCCGGCCAGTTCGGCCGTCATCTGGTCGATACGCCGTGCCACGCTCTCAGCCCCCTCCTTGAGGAGCGGCATCAGGTGTCGGCCCACCGACACGGCTTTGGCACCGAGGGCCAGACATTTGTATGCGTCCATTCCGCTTTCTATTCCACAATCCACGAACACCGGCACGCTGCCGCCGGTGGCCGACAAGATGTCTTGCACCACCATCAGCGGCGGAACGGCATATTGTATCATGCCGTGATGGTGCGACACCACCATGCCCGCGCATCCGGCCTTCAGGCATTTTTCGGCATCGTGCACGCTGAGCACCCCTTTCACTATAAACGGCACTCCTTCGGCAGCTTGCACGAAGTCGGCCAGTTCCTCCGTCGTCTTGGCTTTCATGGGCAGGCCGAACACGTTGTCGTAGCCTCCCTCGGAATTGAAGGCATGGTCGATGTCCATTCCCACTGCCATGCAGCCCGCTTTCACGGCGTGCTCAATCTTGCGTAGCACCACTTGGTTGTCGGCATGGGGCTTGATGATCTTGATGGTTCGTGCTCCGGTGGCCACAATCTCCTCAAGTTCACTTTCGCTGCCCATTCCCACCCAGTGCACGGCCCCGCTCAGTTGGGCGGCCTGCGCATAGACGGTCATTCCGTCGTGGCGCGTGTTGTTCAGGTGCGACAGGGCAGCGGTCATCACCGGCGTGCGGAACGTTTCCCCGAACAGCGTCATGCGGGTAGAGGGCGCGACGGCGTCCACATACCGCGTTTCCACCAGCAGGGAGTCGAAATAGTCCCGCGTTATTTTGTCAGAGTCGGATGTATATTGCATTGTTATAGCGATTTATTGGATAATGCTTCGTTTATTTCGTCCATCTTCTCGTCCGTCAACTCGTACTTCCCAATCACATAGATGGCCAGCACGAAAAGCACGGCGGGAATGATGGTGACCAGCCAGAGGATGCCTTGCTCGGCCATCGGCGGCTGCACGGCCTCTCCGGCCTTGAATCCCACCCAGGCCAGCACCAGTCCGGGAATGACGCCGCCAAGAGCCATCCCCGCCTTCATGAAGATGCAAATCAGCGCATTCACGATGCCCGCCACGCGTCGGCCCGACGCAAACTCGCTGTAGGTCACCACTTCGGGCACCAGTGCCCACATATAGCCGGTGGCCACCAGCACCCCGGCGCTCTTTACGAACTGAATGGCGAAGACCAGCCAGGAGCAGGCCTTCAGGCTCGGCACCGACACCGCCAAGTACATCATCAGCATGGCAACAATGGCAATGCCAAGGAACATGCGGAACATCCCGTTCTTGCCAATCTTCCGCTTGATGGCGGGCACCAGGGGCAGGAAGATGAACGCCGGGATGGTGCCCAGCCACATGAACGCCGTGGTCATGAACGCCGTGGCCCTCATGTTGAAGGTCATGAAATAGGAGTCGGCGGCATTGCTGATACTCATGGTGGTGAAGGCAATCACAAAGAAAAACGACAGCACCCTGAGCGGACGGTTCCTGACGAGCTCCATCCAGAGGTCGCTCACCTTCACGCCGGCCGTTTCGCTCTTGTCCATCACGATGCGCTCCTTGCTCTCAAAGAAGCACACGATGAGCAGCGCCAGCCCCGTGAGGGCGAAAATGCTCATGGTGAAAAACCACGCCTGCCCGGCTTCCGGCGTGTTATACACGGCCTCCATCTGCCCCGTCTTCTCGTTCAGCACCTTGGGTGCAAACAGGGCAATCACCAGCGGCAGGGCCTTGATGATCAGTCCCGCCAGGTTGGCCATCACCATGCGCACGCTGGTGAGGATGGTGATTTCGTCGGTGTCGCGCGTCAGCGAGGAGGCCAGCGCCCCGTAGGGCACGTTGATGAGCGTGAAGCACATGCTCATCCCCACGTATGTCACGTATGCGTAGAGCAACGACCCGCTAAAGCCGTTCCAGAAACACAACATGGCAAAGGCGGCAAGGGGCACCCCGCCTATGATGAGCCACGAGCGGTATTTGCCCCACCGCGGATGCGACTTGTCAACGAAGGCCCCCACCATGGGGTCCCAGAACACGTCGATGATACGCACCACGAGGAACATCACGGCCACCACCGCCGAGCCCAGTCCGAAAACATTGTTGTAATAGAACAGCAGCCAGATGCTTACGGTCTGGTAAATCAGGTTCTGCGCCAGGTCGCCCGAGCAAAACCCGATGCGCTCCCTCCATGAGAGCTTGTAATATCCGTTGACGGCACTTTCCATGGGCCTGTAAAGGTTGCAGATGAGACGATTAGAACCTACTGCTTGAACGGTGGGGCAGCCCCCCTTTGCCCTATTGCGACAGGTAGCCTTTCATCTTCTCGATGCCGTATTTTGCCACCACCAGGTCCTCTTCCGACGTTGCCCCGCTAAAGGCGAAAGCCATCTTGCAGCCTTCGTGCTCGTCGTATGCGCCGCCGGAAAAACCGAGCTCACCCATGATTGTCTGGTGCGCCGGGTCTCCGCTGTCGGCTCCGGTGGCAATCACCTCCCCGCACTTCGACCATGCTATGGCCACGAGGTTCCAGCCTTCTTTCACGTTGCACGGCGTTTCCACAACCTTCATTTCGCCTATCCAGTCAACCGTCTCCCCGTTGTTCAGTACGGCGGCAGCTGCCACACCCTGGATGCCCATCTCAACGGCCTTGGCTTTCATGTCGTCGAGGGCCAGGGCCAGCTTTTCTCTTAATTGTTCGTTGGTCATACGATTAACAGCTTTTTCGGTGTCGCCCTGCCTGTCTCCACGGGGTGAATGGCAAGAAAAGCACACCCCGCAAAAAAACAGCATCAGGATAAAACACCCCTTCGTGTATTTCGAATTCATATATATATAGTTGTTTTCTTTGTCATAGGAAGGAATGACGGGTTACGGGGGACAAAGATACTAAAAAAAGATAAATGAAATGCGATAAACAATAAAGTTTTTTACAAAATCCCTAAATTCCTTTGACATGCGCAACAAAATAGTGCCATCCCCGCAACACTTCCCTTGGCCACGGCCAAATAGTGTAAAGAATGAGAGAGAGGGTGTAATGAATGTGTAATGAAAAATTCATTACTTTAGGGGAAAAATAAAAGGAAAGCCTTTGAAAGCTTTCCTTTTACTGAGGTTTGCGGAAGGTGAGGGATTCAAACCCCCGATACCCGAAAAGGGTATACCGGATTTCGAGTCCAGCGCGATCGATCACTCTGCCAACCTTCCTTTGTTCAGACCTCCTTTCGCGTGAGGTGCGTAGCGGAGTCGAACCGCTCTATACGGTTTTGCAGACCGTCACATAACCGCTTTGTTAACGCACCATTTTTGTTAAGCGGTTGCAAAGGTACGACAAAAAAGTCGAACCGCCAAATTTTTCTTGTTTTTTTTCTTTCCCGGCTTTCTTTCGGAGGGGTTTTCTTGTGAAACGGATGCCTTTTTGCGGTGTGGAAAAGCCTGCCGGGGGCGGTGATATAGGTGGATAGGGCGGGGCGTAAAAATTATGAAAAATCTTGACAAAATCGCTGATTTTTGGGCGATTTTGTAACGCGCTGATAATCAAGGGCTTCAAAATGGGCTGGAATTTGACCGCAAATTTCGGGGAGAGATCTTGAAGATTGAGGAGAGAAATCTTGAAGATTTCCACTTGAAATTTGCGGTCAAACTCTTTTGGGTGCCGAAAAATCCATGAAAAATCTTGACAATTATTCTGGCTTCCCGGTGGCCTGGCAGTTTGTGGGCCGCGGGGTTTTGCCCTCCATGATTTGTTGCTTGAGCGGGCATCCGCTACAATGGCGGCAGGGGTTGTTGCGATGGCGCCATAGGTCGAGGATGCGCCACAGGGCATAGGCGGCCGCGGCGGCCACGGCAAGGAGCACAATGACGAGCTGGAGGTTCATGGGTTTTGCGTGACGGGTTATTCCACGTAATCCACTTTCACCACGATGACGCGTATGCGCTGGTCGCTTTTCTTCGTGGCTATTTTGGCAATGTGCCAGTCGCCGGGGAAGAAGATGACGAAGCGGTTTTGGCTTGCCGCACATTCGAAGAAATTGGTTTTCAGGGGGTCGTAGTCGTAGTGTATGACGTCTTTCTTCTCGTCGTAGGAGCAGTTGGCGGGACTGGTGGCATGGTCGAGGAGCGCGAAGCCCTCGGTGCCTTTCACCACATACTGGAAGTCGATGTGCCGTCGGTGGCTCTCCGAGCGCCGTTTCTCCAGCGGCTGGTTCTCCGAGTCTTCCACGCTTGCCACGAGCGTGGTGCCCGGAATGGGGTGCTTGCCTTTCTCGATGGCCGTGAGGTCGGTGGTGGCCAGCCATTGGAAGAGCGCCTGCCACTGTCCGGGGTTCTTGTGATATTGCGTGTAGAATTCGGCGGCGTTGACCGTCTTGTGGGGACTGGCGGCGTGGAAGTTTCCGCGCCATTCGCCCTTGCGCATCCATTTTTTCATTTCTTTCTGCGTCTGGGCGCCTGCGCCGAGGGCGAGCAGGGCGAGCAGGGCGAGGATGATTGTTTTTTTCATTTTCTTCGGGGTTGAGATGATTGTTGGGGTTATCGGTTCCTGTGGCCCGAGAGCCAGCGCGCGGTGAGCAGCAGGTAGGTGGCCAGCGACAGCAGCACCAACAGGGCGGCCACTATCAGCCGTTGGCCGTCGGCCAGCACGATGCCCAGCGACAGGCCCAGGCCGATGCCGCATTCCCATGCCAGGAAGCAGGTGCTTTGCGACGTGCCGCGCTGGCAATGGTGGCTGGTGTTGATGAAAAAGAGCATGAAACGGGTGCCGCTGATGCCCACGGCCAGTCCGGTGAACACGGCCGCGGGAAGTTGAAAGCCCGTGGTGAGCAGCAGCAGGGCAATGCCCATGCTTAGCATGGCCGCGGGGAATGACGACCAGGGGCTGGCGGATGTGGCGGAAAGCCGTTCGGCCACCAGCGCGAAGAAAAATCCCACGAGCATGAGGGCATAGAAGGCCAGCGAGAGTGCGCCGGCCATGACCGTGCCCAGCGCCGCGGTGAACATCACGAGGTTGAGCACCAGGGGCCACGAGGAGGCCATGAAGAACCGGTCGGACGAAAGGCGCGCCACGTCGTCGTCGGGTGCGCGGAACGGCAATTTCACTTTCTCAATGAGCAATACGGCCAGCAGGCAGCAGGCACCGATGGCCAGCAGGACATATTCGAACGCGAAGGCCTGTTGCACGGCAATGCCCGCCACCGGTCCCACGGCCATGGCCAGCCGTCCTGTCCACGCCACGCTGTAGTTGGCCTCGGTGCGGAAGCACGATTCGCTCACGTCGGTGACAAGGGTGCTGAGCAGCACCATGCCGCCCAGGCCGTAGCCGACGGCGAAAAAGAAGCGCAGCAGAAGGAAGGCCGGGGGGTGGGGGAGTCCCCACGCCGAATGGCGGAGCAGATAGACGGCGGCGGCACACGACAGCATGGCCATCACGGCTGCCTGGCAGACATGGTTGCGGCGGAAGCGTTGAACAAGGTAGTTGCAGAAGGTGCCCATGACAAACAACCCCGGCACGTAGCTTGCCATGAGCAGTGCCAGCGTGGCGGGCGGCAGGAAGCCGTCGGCCATCGGCGGCAACACGGGAATGAGCATGTAGGCCGACGCCGTGAGCAGGAACCACGCCAGGGCAAGGCACCAGAAGTCGGTGTGCCAGAGCCGCACATGTACGGGGGTGCTTTGGGTCTGCATGAAAACAAAGTGGGGGATGGCGTCATTCCAGCCTGCCCAAAAGGGCGGCGGGAAGGGCGGTGTAGTCGGGAATGATGAGATGGCACAGCGGGGCAATTACCTCCGGGGCGTTGGTGGTGGAAAGGCCCACCACGGTCATCCGGGCCGCCATGCCCGAGCGGAGGCCGTTGATGCTGTCCTCGAAGACGAGGCATTCGTCGGGGGAGGCGCCGAAGCGGGCGGCGGCCGTCAGGTAGCAGTCGGGGGCGGGCTTGCTCTCGCTGAAGTCCTCGGAGGTGAGAATTTGGTCGAACAGCTCACGGAAGGCGGGCCGCTTGCGGTACACGGCGTCCATCTTGGCCTGGTTGCTGCTGGTCACCACGGCGGTTTTCACCCCCTTGCGGCGCAGCATGTGTATAAAATCTTCAAATCCTGGCACATAGATGAAGTCCATGTTGCTTTCAAAATGGTTGAGGCGCTCCACGATGGCGGGTTGCTCAGGGGCCAGCGGTCCCGAGAAGTGCTCGTCGAAAATCTGCTGAAGGGTCTGGCCCTTGATGCGGTTTTCCAGTCCGGGAGCCTCGGGATGGTAGCACCGGCACTGGCTTCCCCAAAACACCGAATACTGGGGCTCGGTGTCGAAAACCACGCCGTCGAGGTCGAACAGGGCGGCTTTTATCTTTTTCTCCATGATAAAATGGTTTTAGGAGTGCGGGCTTCCCGGCCCGCAGCATTATAACCAAATGACCGCGGGCCGGGAAGCCCGCACTCCTCCTTTTTCGGTGCAAAATTACACAAAAAAGCAAATATATGAAAAATTATTTGTTTTTTTCCGCCGTTTGGCGTATTTTTGCATACAAATTTAACCAAAGAGGAAATGAAAAAGACAATCTTCGGGCTGTGGGCGGTGCTCATGGCCGGCATGTTCGGGTCGTGCAACGAGGTGAAGACGCCCGACGACGGGGTGGAGCACCTGGCGTGGGACAGCATCGTGAAAGACACCACGGTAATGCTGTGCGACGAGGCCGACTCGCCTTCTGCCGAGATACACCTTAATATAAAATATGCCGACGGCAAGCATGCGCAGGCCGTCAACGACAGCCTGCTGCGCTCGGGCATACTGACTCCCGACTACCTGTCGCTGGAGGATAAAGACAAGAAAATGAACGTGGCCGAGGCCGTGAAATTGTTTGTTGACAGCTATATGGCCGACTACAAGGAGAATTTCGGCGAACTCTACGGCCGCGACCCTGAGCATTCGGCATCCTATAGCCTGCAGTATTCGTGCCAGACCGACGTGATGGACCGCGGCAACATTATCAGCTATGTGGCCCAGGTGTACAACTATGCCGGTGGCGCACACGGCATGAACTTCACCATTGTAAAGAACATTGACGCCAAGACGGGAAAAATCATGAAGCTGGGCGACGTGTTCGTGCCGGGATATGAAGAAAAAACCAAGGAACTCATTCTTGAAAAAATGCTGAAAAAGTTTGAGGCGAAAGACCTGGAGGGCCTGCGCGAAAAGGGCATCTTTAACGGCATTGAGCCATACGTGCCCACCAATTTCATCCTGGGCGACGACGAGGTGGAGTTCATCTATTGCGACACCGAGATTGCGCCCCATGCCGTGGGCGAAATACGCATTGCCGTTCCGCGCCGGCAACTCGACGACCTTTTGAAGAAAACAGAATAACTCCCCCATGGAACAGATATTACGCTATTTCCCCAACCTCACCGAAGATCAGCGTCGGCAATATGCCATGTTGAAGGAACTTTATGAGGACTGGAACCAGAAAATCAATGTCATTTCGCGTAAGGACATCGACAACCTCTACGAGCACCATGTGCTCCACTCGCTGGCCATTGCCAAGGCCCTGCGCTTCAAGCCCGGCACCGAAATCCTGGACCTGGGCACCGGCGGCGGCTTCCCCGGCATTCCACTGGCCATCATGTTTCCCGAATGTCGCTTCAAACTTATCGACGGCACGGGGAAGAAAATCCGCGTGGCCTGTGAAGTGGTGAAGGCCGTGGGGCTGGAGAACTGCTTTCCCGAGCAATTGCGGGGCGAGGAAGAGAAAGGGCACTTCGACTTTGTGGTGAGCCGCGCCGTCATGCCGCTGCCCGACTTGATGAAGATTGTAAGGAAAAACATTTCGCGCAAGCAGAACAATGCTATGCTCAACGGCGTGTTTGTGCTCAAGGGCGGCAATGTAGAAGGCGAAATCCAGCCTTTCAGGAAAGTGGCCGAGGTGACACCGCTCACCACGTGGTTCACCGAGCCGTGGTTCAAGGGCAAGCACCTTATTTATGTTTGTCCGTGAGTGAAAAATGTGAGTGTCAACCATCGTCTAAACTCCTCAACTCCCAAACTCCGAAATTGGAAAAAACAAAATGATAAATATACAACGTTTTGTGTGCAATCCCCTTCAGGTGAACACGTTTGTGGTCAGCGACGAAATGGGGGAATGCGTCATCATTGACTGTGGCGCCTATTACGACAATGAGCACTTGGCCATTCAGGAATACATCGGCAGCCATTCCCTCTGTCCCGTTCATCATCTTCTCACCCACGGGCATTTCGACCATTGCATAGGTGCTGAGGTCATTTATGAGACCTATGGACTGAGTCCGGAAATACATTCCGCCGACGTGGCGTTGTATGAGGACATGACCAACCAAGTGGCATATTTCCTTGGCGTAAACAAGGAGTTTCCCATGCCCCGGCCCGGACGCTTGCTCAGGCAGGGCGACATGGTGGCCTTTGGCAGCCATAGCCTTGAGGTGATTGAAACGCCCGGACATTCGCCCGGCGGACTGACTTATTATTGCAAAGAGGAGGGCGTGGCCTTTTGCGGCGACACGCTTTTCCGCATGAGCATCGGCCGCACCGACTTCGACGGTGGCAACGAGGCCCTCATGAAGCATTCGCTCATCAATGTCCTTGGCGCACTGCCCTCAGAGACAAAGGTTTATTGCGGTCACGGACCGGCCACCGACATCGGCACGGAAATGCAGTTCAACCCCTTCGTCAAGATGTTCCGCGGATGAATGCCACCGAAAAAATCATTCTCGGCATCGATCCCGGCACCAATGTCATGGGCTACGGATTGTTGCGCGTGGAAGGCAACAAGGCACAAATGATGGCCATGGGCGTGGTTGACATGAGGAAAGAAAGCGACCCCTACCTGCGCCTTGGAAAGATTTTCGAGCGCGTGACCGGCATCATCAATGAGTTCCTGCCCGATGAAATGGCCATCGAGGCACCTTTCTTCGGAAAGAATGTCCAGTCCATGCTCAAGTTGGGGCGCGCTCAGGGCGTGGCCATCTCTGCCGCCATCCAGCACAGCGTGCCCATTCATGAATATGCCCCGTTGAAAATAAAAATGGCCATCACCGGCAACGGCTCGGCATCGAAGGAGCAGGTGGCCGGAATGTTGAAGCGCTTGTTGGCGCTCAAGGCCGACGACATGCCGCAATTCATGGATGCCACCGACGCCCTGGCCGCCGCCTATTGTCATTTCCTCCAGTCGTCGCGGCCCGAAAGCACGGCTCGCCATTACTCCAGTTGGAAAGACTTCACCTTGAAAAACAAGGACAAAATCCACAAACCGTAACACTCCTTTTTTTCCTTGTGCCGCACCATCGTTACGGCCCCTTCTCCCCAAGAACCTTTTCCCCCCATGTCTCTTTCTCCCCTCATCCGCATCACCGCCGGCACCCCGCGCAACCCCGAGTGGCGCATGGCGCGCCTCGTGGATTTTGAGATGCTCCCCGGCGAACACATCGCCGTTTGTGGGCCCAACGGTGCCGGAAAGTCCATGTTCATCGACATGGTGACTGGTGCACACCCCTTGCTTCACAACCAGGCCGCCTATTGTTTCGGCCCGAATGCCGGCAACATGGTGAGCGACAACATCCGTCACATCACTTTTCGCGACACCTACGGCGGCGACAACGACCGCACCTTCTTCTTGCAACAACGGTGGAATGCCACGGAGATAGACCCCGAAACGCCCACCGCCGGTCAGTTGCTCGACCGCGAGTTGGCCCTCTTGTCAAAACAACCTGACGGCCAGTCCCAGAATTTCAAGGACCACCTCTGCCGATTGTTCGGCTTGGAGCCGGTGTTAGGGAAATACATCATCCTTCTTTCCAGCGGCGAGCTGCGCAAGTTCCACCTTGCCAAGGCCCTCCTTTCGCGGCCCCGCCTGCTCATTATCGACAATCCCTTCATCGGTCTCGACACAACGGCACGCGGACAATTGCGCCACATCCTTGAACTGCTTTCCAAGGAAGACATTCAGATGTTGCTCGTGGTGAGCGATGAAACCGAAATCCCGGACTTCATCACCCATGTGGTTCCGGTGGAAAACATGACGGTGGGGGAGAAAGTCACCCGCGGTCATTTCTTCTCTCACATAGACTCTCCGGGTGAAGAAGTGCCCTGCAACCTGCAAATCCCTGATTCATCGTCCTTTGCTCTTCATTCTCCAATTCTCGAGATGAACGACATCACCGTGAGGTACGGCAGCCACATCATCCTGAGCCACCTCAGCTGGACCATCCGTTGCGGCGAGCGCTGGGCGCTGAAAGGCCGCAACGGCTCCGGCAAGAGCACCCTCTTGTCGCTCATTTGTGCCGACAACCCCCAGGCCTACGCTTGCGACATTTCCATCTTTGGGAAAAAGCGGGGCAGCGGCGAGAGCATTTGGGACATCAAGAAAAACATCGGCTATGTGTCGCCCGAGATGCACCGCGCCTGCCGTGTCAACATCCCTGCCGTAAGTATCGTGGCATCAGGCTTTTTCGATACCACCGGCCTCTACAGCCACCCCTCTGCCGACCAGCTCCTTTCGGCCCGCCGTTGGCTTTCCATCTTCGGCATCGGCCATGTTGCCGACCGCCCCTTCCTCCGCCTTTCCAGTGGCGAGCAACGCCTGGTGCTCCTGGCCCGCGCCTTTGTGAAGGAGCCCCAGCTGCTCATCCTCGACGAGCCCATGCACGGCCTCGACCCCCGCAACCAGCGCCTGGTCAAGGAAATCGTCACCGGCTATTGCCAGTCGCCCGAGAAAACCCTTATCTTCGTCACCCACGACGACCGCCAGCTCCCCCCGGTCATCACGCACCGCCTGGAGCTGTAGCCCCCCCGTTTTTTGCAATTCTTTTTCTCACCTTGTCAATTTGGCAAGGAGCCATTCCCATGCCCTTTTTTGAACGGTCCCGAGCAGATTGGCGGAGTGGGGGAGGGAGGAAGTAAAAAATCTTGATGGGGTTGGCATGTAATTGGGAATTTTTGCCTAAATTTGCAACGGAAAACTTTACTAATCAAAAATAAATGAAAAGAGCATGAAAAAGAACGTGTTTTTGGCGAGCATTGCCGCTTGTTTATGCGGCATTGCCGTGGCGCAGTCGCCCTTACGCCTCAACCATGTGGCCATGTATCCCGGCCAGGAGAAAACGATTGTAGTGGAAAACCAGGGCAAGGCGTTGAAGCCCGACGTGCGCAATGCCCAGACGGGCAAGCGTGCCGGCAAGGTGCGGCTGCTGCGTCAGTCGAAGTCGCCGTGGTCGGGTAAGACCTACGCCGTGTATGCCCTTGAGGGCCAGCTCCCCGAGGGCGACTATGTGGTGAAGGCCGGTGCCGGCGAGGTGCCCTTCGCCGTCAAGTCCAACGCCCTTCGCGAGCTGGAGCAAGCGGCCATCAAGGCTTTCTACTACCAGCGCACGGCCATGCCCATCAAGGAGCCTTACGCCGGCGTGTGGAGCCGTCCTGCCGGCCACCCCGACAACGTGGTCTATGTGCATCCCTCGGCGGCGTCGCCGGGCCGTCCCGCCGGAACCGTCATCTCCTCGCCGGGCGGATGGTACGACGCTGGCGACTACAACAAATACATTGTCAACTCGGCCTTCACCATCGGCATCATGTTGCGCAGCTATGAGCAGAACCGCGATTATTTCGACCGTCTGAAGGTCAACATCCCCGAGAACGGCAACCAGACGGCCGACTTGCTCGACGAAATCATGTATAACCTGCGCTGGATGCTCACCATGCAAGACCCGTGGGACGGCGGCGTCTATCACAAGCTGACCACTCCCAACTTCGAGGGCTTCGTGATGCCTTCCGACTGCCACCAGAAGCGCTATGTGGTGCAGAAGGGCGTTTGCGCCAGCTACGACTTTGCCGCCGTGATGGCCCAGGCCGCCCGCATCTTCAAGGGCAGCCGCGACTATCCCGGTTTCTCTGAAGAGGCCACCCGTGCCGCCCTTGCCGCCTATCGCTGGGCCGAGGAGCACCCCGAGGCCCTTTACAACCAGGATGCCATGAACAAGGAGTTCGACCCCAACGTGAGCACCGGCACCTACGGCGACTGGGACTCGCGCGACGAGCGCTTCTGGGCGGCCACCGAGCTCTTCCTGCTCACCGCCGACCCCTTGTTCGAGCGCGATGCCGCCTGCAATATGCCCGCCCGCTTCCACCTCCCCACCTGGGGCAATGTGGCGTCGCTGGGCGTCTATGAGTGGGCCATCCTGAAGCCCGACACCGAGCAGGGCGTGAGCGGCCGCCGCATGATGACGGCCTATTGCGACAGCATTGTGAAGACCACCGCCACGAGTTGTTTCCAGACGCCCTCGGGCAATTCTCCGCGCGACTTCTTCTGGGGTTGCCTGGCCGAGAGCTTCTGCGCCTCGGGCGTCACGCTCCTCCATGTCTATCAGATGACTGGCGACGGCCGCTACCTGACGGCCGCCCAGCAGAATGCCGACTACCTGCTTGGCCGCAACGCCACCGGCTATTGCTATGTGACCGGTTTCGGCAGCCGTCCGTCGTGCCATCCCCACCACCGCCTGTCGTCGGCCGACGGCATAGAGGCCCCCATTCCCGGCCTCCTGGTGGGCGGTCCCAATCCCGGCCAGCAAGACATCAGCAGCGGCCTTAAATATCCGTCGAAGCAGCCCGACGAGTCGTATCTCGACGAGGAAGGCTCGTATGCCAGCAATGAGATTGCCATCAACTGGAACGCCTCGCTGGTGGCCCTGGCCGGGTGGATTGATGCGGTGGCGAAATAATCATAATTCAAGCTTCGCATGCTTAAGGAGTTGAGGATTTTTTATAACCACGGACAAACACAGACTATCACGGACTTTCGGATTTTCCGTGTCAGTCCGTGTATGTCCGTGGCCTTTTTTACCTCGGACTATCACGGACTATCACGGACTTTCGGATTTTCCGTATCAGTCCGTGTATGTCCGTGGCTTTTTTTACCTCGGACTATCACGGACTATCACGGACTTTCGACTCTTTCGTGTCAGTCCGTGTATGTCCGTGGCTTTTTTTACCTCGG
>JAEEGL016615187.1_pt1 | contig 69324 bp, 58 predicted proteins | sample 9134231 | NCBI WGS metagenome assembly JAEEGL01 (sample SAMN16246548, study PRJNA631951) | gut metagenome | biome: gut microbiome; feature: rumen; material: fiber-attached | host: Bos | place: Iran: Karaj | collected 2018-10 | reverse complement strand
CTGTTTCAAAATTGCTTCGCAACTCAAAAATTCAGATTTCGGTGTTAAAACAAGGCAAAAAGCGCAGGAATACTTTGTGTATTCCGAGCATTTTTAACGCAGTTTTACGCCGAAGGATGTTTTTTGAGGCTGTTAAATCCCTAAGTTGCGCGCCCTAAAGCGCGCTTTTTTAATTAGCGTTGAGGAATGAGTAATGAGTAATTATCTCACTCCTCACTTCTCATTTCTCATTAATCAAAACGGCACGGATTACTCCGTGCCGTTGTCTTTATTCCGTGCCGTTGTTTTTTATATTGCGTCGTCGGCGATGCAGTTATCGAGCGCCTTTGTAATTGCCTGTTTGTCCATACCCCTGCCGATGAAAACGAGTTTTACGCATCTGTCTCCGTAAACGGGGTCCCAGGATTTTTCTATGTCGGGATTCATTTCGAGAATCTGCTTTTTCTCCTTTTCGGGGAAGGCGGCAATCCACATGCCGTCGCCCTTCGCGGTCTTCTGCCTGCCGCTCTGCTCAAAAATGTAAGCGGTCTGCGGGTCCTCGTCAATCCAGAAAAGACCCTTCGCGCGGATTATGTTCTTCGGCCACTCGCCGAATACGAACTGCTCGAATTTTTCCTTGTTGAGGGGCTTTACGGTCTGATAGACGAAGGTGCTTATGCCGTATTCCTCCGCCTCGCCCTCGTCGTGATGGTGGTGGTGATGGTGGTGACCGTGATGATGCTCATGTTCGTCGTCATCATCGTCGTCGTCATCGTGGTCGTGGTGATGATGTTCGTGCTCGTCATCATCGTCATCGTCGTGATGGTGATGTTCGTGCTCATCATCGTCATCGTCGTCGTGATGGTGATGTTCGTGCTCGTCGTCATCATCGTCGTCATCATCATCGTCTTCTTCATCGTGGGCGCGCATTGCCTGAAGCCAGCCGGCGCTCTCGAAGATTTTTTCATAGTCGAATCTGCCCGTTGAAAGGATGTCGGCAACATCTACAACACCGTTCTGCGTCTCAATGATTTTCGCCTCGGGCTGAAGGGCGCGGACAACCTCGAGCACCTCTTTTTTCTCCTCCTCGGTTACAAGGTCGAGTTTGTTGAGAATTATCGTGGTGCAGTATTCAATCTGCTGAATAAGCAGGTTTTCTATGTCGTCCTCGTCGAGATCCTTGTTGAGGAGCGCCTTGCCCGAGCTGAACTCGTCCGCCATACGCTTGGCGTCAACAACGGTTGTGACATTGTCGAGGTAGGCGACGCCGGGAATTTTCACGCCGGGGTCGGTGCCGTCGAGCATGCAGATTGAGTTCGCTATGGGCGCGGGCTCGCATATACCCGACGCCTCAATGAGGATATAATCGAACTTTTTGCTTTTGGCGAGGTCAACAATCTGATTCATAAGGTCGGTGGCGAGGGTGCAGCAGATACAGCCGTTTGAAAGCGGAACAAGGCTGTCGTTGCCCTGCACGTTTCCGCCCCTCGCGATGAGCGTTTCATCAATATTCACTTCGCCTATGTCGTTGACAATTACGGCGACTTTGTAGCCCTCCTGGTTTGAGAGCACGTGGTTGAGCAGTGTGGTTTTGCCCGCTCCGAGATAGCCCGTGAGCAGTGAAACGGGAATAAGCTCCCTCTTTTTGCTTAAAAATCTCATAGTGTTTCTCCTTGTGAATTCCGCGTAATTTGCGCCTGCGCGCTGTAAATTATATTATATATCTTTTCACGCTTAAAAATCAACAGTAAAGTTTCATTTCCCCTCAGAAATCAACAAGATATATTCCCACGGAAATCTGCGTGAAACTCCCCTTTTTTTCTATGCTTTTGATTTTCGCCGAGAGCATTTTGCCCGCGTCCATAAGGCGGGCGAATATTGAATTGTCCTTTTCGGGCACATAGCCGAGTTTCTTCTTGCTTTCGGTTAAAATGAGAATGGCGTTTTCGTCAAACTTGTTTTCCTCGCGCCTGAGAACCAGCTTGTCGCCCTCCTTTATTTCGTCGAGTACGCTTGTGTCGGCAAGGTGGGTTGTGCCCGAGACGAAGGAATCAAAAAGGTGAATCTCGCGCACGAGCGGTTTTAAGAGGGTGTCAATGCCATCCCTGTCTATAGCGGCGGCAAGTTCGCCCGAGCCGCCTATTACAAGTTCATCGGACATCGAAATTCACTCCTCCCGTAAGAATTATCTGTTTAAGTATTTTCTCAAGATCGGCGAGATACGCCTTCGCCTCATCAAGCTGAGCTTTGAAGCCGCTCATTTTCTCATTGACCGCGGTTTCGTCTTCGAGCAGGGCGATATATGTGTACGGCTCGGAGGTTGTTATCTCGTAAATCTCGTTTTTCAGTTCCTCCGTTTTTTCCTTTAAATCGGGGATGTCCGCCCGAGCGCCGTCAATGTTTAAATCCCTGAGGACTTTGCGCACAAGCACCTCGATTTCGGCAAGTTCCTTCACATCGTTGCAGGCGTAGGCAATACGGGTTCTGTGCCAGAGTTCCGAGAGAGCGTTGTTCCTGTCCGTATGCGGGTTTAAATCCGGGTGGAGCAGTTTCGCCAGGCGGCGGTAGAGTTCCTTCGAGCGTTTCACCTCATAGGGGTTTGAAACGGTCGCCTCATCCGCTTTTTTCTTTTCTTTGAGCATCCGGCGGAGCTCCGCGTAATAGGACGCCATCTCCCTGTCGATGAAGCCCCGCATATCCGCCGCGTCAACATTTTCGCCGCGGTTTATGAAGGACTGGATGTATTCTATGGTTTTCTTTTTCTTTACGCACTCGAGTTTTGTTTCGTAAATTTCGGCCTGTATTGAGCCGAACATCTGAAGATAGGCGAGGTTCGCCGACTCGCCGTCCTTGAGAAGGGCATCGCGCTCAAGGAGCAGGCGCTCATATTCCTCATAGGCGGAATTTCCGCTTTTGATTATATCCATTATTCCACCTCGAAATCGTAAAGCTCCTCATAGAGGGCTGTAAGAAGTTCACCGTTTATTTCGGCTTTGGCGAAAAAGTCGTCAACCGTGCGGAACCATTTGCCGTCAAAGCAGACGGCGACGCTGCCGTCCTCCTGCGTTTCGGACTCGGCTGTGTGCTTAACAAAATCGAACACAAAGGTTACCTTCGCGGGGGTCGAAAGCACATAATAGAGGTCGTAGAGTCCCATATCGCTTTTGTCAAACTCACGAAGGGCGTATGTATCGAGAATAAGATGCTTCATTATTGTAAGGTTGCCGAAAAAGGGATTGTCCTGAATGCGGTATGAAAGCTGAGCCCTCGCCCTGTCATAAAGAGCGAGCGCCTCCTCCGTCTCCCCCTCATCGCTGCGGATTTTTGCAAGCCGCGTGCATATTTCGGGAATGTGGTAATCGCCCCTGTATTTTATATATGAATAGATTTTTTCGATAATCTCCTTGTATTTTTCAAAATCCTTTTCCACGAAATAGCCGTTTTTATACATATCCGCGACCTTGTAGGAGCAGTTTATGTCGCCCAGCTCGTAGCCGCGCTCAAAATATTCAAACGCCTTTTCGTAGTTCTTTTCGCCGGTGCGCCCGTAATACCAGATGTAGCCGAGCCCCGAAATCGCGGACAGATAATCGTATTCCGCCGCGAGTTCATAATATTTGAGGGCGAGGTCGAAATTGCGCTCGCCGTAATACTGCCCACCCAGCCGCGTCATATATTCGGGGTTTTTCGTCTCCTCAATCAGAAACTTGAGCGCCTCGGTGAAAACGAAGGTTTCCTCCTCGGTGGGGTTTGTAAGATTATAGTAATCGCGAACGATTTTGTTTGCCTCGTAAACCGTCATTTCGCGCCTCCGTTATTTCTTCTTTTTCGATTCCGGCAGTTCCTTACACACCGCCTCAACGAGTTTTTTGAGAAACTCCCTGTCGTCGATATTGTCAACGAGAAGCATCTCCTTCGCCCCCTCATAGGGCAGTTCGTAAGCGGCGTCGGGCATCATTTCAACGGCGGAGACAACGGGCTTTATTAGAAAGCGGTCGTCGTAAATTCCGCCTATGACCTTGCCGCGGCAGTAGATTATGTATTCGCCCATCATCGCGCGGTATGTTATGCCGTCCGTGTGCGAAAGCTGTTCAATAATGAAATCGAGGTAGTTTTTTGTTGAAGGCATGGGTGGGCTCCTTTAGAATGATTTGACGGCTTTGCCGTCATGATTTGCGCTTCGCGCGTGATTTCTCGCTGCGCTCCGTGAATTGAATTGCAATTCATAACCGAAGGTCAATTCACGCCGCAAGGCAATTCATGCGCCGTATGGCGCAATTCATGACCGTAGGTCAATTCACTCTCTTATCAGTTGCAAAACTGATTCGCAGTCATCCGTTCTTCTTTGCCGTTGTAATTGAGGCGATGAGCAATTTCCTGATTTTGCTGCATTGTGCAAACATATCCGCATACTCTTCGTCAGTAATTATATTTGCATCATGAAAAATATCAATCCAATAATCGGTTTCATAGCATTCTTTCAATGCAATCTGAAATTTGTTAATAAAGTCTGCTTTGCTTGATGCGTAATTTGCTTCATGAATATTTGCGCCGATACTGGTGCCGCTGCGGAGCAATTGATTAATAACAGCATTTGCCTTTTTGCGCTCTCGCAATTCTTCGCAAAGGCCGATTGTTGTAACAGCAAAAGATTTTGACAGAATAACAAGCTGATTGTCTGCCATATAGTTTCTCCTTTAGAATGATTTGACGGCTTTGCCGTCATGATTTGCGCTTCGCGCGTGATTTCTCGCTGCGCTCCGTGAATTGAATTGCAATTCATGACCGAAGGTCAATTCACGCCGCAAGGCAATTCATGCGCCGTATGGCGCAATTCATGACCGTAGGTCAATTCACTCTCTTATCAGTTGCAAAACTGATTCGCAATGTCCGCACCCCGGGAACATATCGACGGGGCAGAGTTTTTCCGCTTTGTAGCCGAGATCGGTGAGAATGGCGGCATCGCGTGCCTGGGTGGCGGGATCGCAGGAGATATAGACTATTTTGTCGGGTGCCATCTGCGCCACGGTTTCGAGCACATCCTTCGCGCAGCCCTTCCTGGGCGGGTCGAGGATAACCACATCGGGCTTCACGCCCTCACTCTCAAGTTTTTTCGCCGCCTCGGACGCGTCCGCGCACATAAAGCGGGCGTTTTCAATGCCGTTTATCGCGGCGTTTATTTTCGCGTCCTCAATCGCCTGGGGAATAATCTCAACGCCGATTACCTCTTTGGCGTTCTTCGCCATTGTAAGCCCTATTGTGCCCGTGCCGCAGTAGAGGTCGAGCAGGGTCTGACCGCCGTCAAGGCAGGCGAACTGCGCCGCCTTTTCATAAAGCTTTTCCGCCCCCGCGGGGTTCACCTGATAAAACGAGAGGGGCGAAATGCGGAATTCAAGCGAGCAGAGTTCGTCCGTTATATAATCGGCGCCGTAAACAGTGCGGCATTTTCCGCCTAAAATCACATTTGTCTTTTCGCGGTTTTCGTTTATAATTATGCTTTTTATATTCCCGTTTTCGCCGAGGAGCATTGAACATAGCCGCTCGTCTTCGGGCAGGGCTTTGCCGTTTATCACGGGGCAGACCATTATTTCGCCCGTTGCCGCCGCCTTGCGCAGATAGATGTGGCGCAAAAGCCCCTTATGCGCCGTTTCGTCATAGACGGAGACATTGTATCTTTTTATATAATCCTCAAAAACATTTAAAATGCCCGCGAATTCCTTCGGCTGTAAAGGGCAGGACCTTGCCTCGTTGACTCTGTGGCTGTGAGGTGAGAAGAAGCCGATTTTTACGCCGTCCGCCGTTTTTTCAAGCGGGAACTGCGCCTTGTTGCGGCACTCCGTGCGGCTTTCGGAGCCGACGATTTTCTCGCACGGAATGTCGAGCCCGCCGATTCTTTTCATAACATCCCTGCAGAACTGTTCTTTTATTTCAAGTTCCGCTTCGTAGCTTATGTGGCGGAAAACGCAGCCGCCGCATTTCGCGTACGCCGGGCAGTCCGCCTCCGTACGGTCGGGTGAGGGGTTTATAATCTTATGGACCTTCGCGAACGCGCAGTTTGATTTGACTTTGAGAATATGCGCCTCAATCTCATCGCCCGCCGCTGTCATAGGCACAAACACGGCAAGTCCCTCGTGCCTGCCCACGCCGCTGCCCTGAAGGGTGACGGAACCGATATTCAGTTTTATTATATCGTTTTTTCTGAGCATAGTTCCTCCGCGCAACAGCGCCTTTTTTAATATAATCACGGGCGCGCGCCTGTATTTAAAACAATTATACCAGTTAATCGCCTTTTGTCAAACGAGCGGCTTAATGCGGACTTAACGCAATTTTAATGCGGCGTTAATCGGGTTAACCGAATAATAATGCTTTGACCCGTTTTATCTTAATCGGGTTTCGGATATCATAGACGCATAAACACAGGAGGTGCGTTTATGAATTTCGGAAGTAAAATCGAAAACCTTATAAAAATGCAGAGCGCGGGGCTGCCCGTGCCGGATTTCAGGGTTCTGCCCTTTGACTCGCTTGTGAAAACCCCCGAGGAACTTCACCGCGAAATAAACCGCGTTGCGGCGCTTACACCCGCGGAGCAGAGCCGCCGCCTGAGGGAAAAGGCGGGCGAACTTGTTTCGGCGGATGTCAATGTACCCGATGAAAACTGCGCTTACGCCGTGCGTTCATCATCGAGCGTTGAGGACTCATCCGCCCACAGTTTCGCGGGGCAGTTTGACACCTATCTCAATGTCAGCGTGTGCGATATCCCCGGGCGTGTGAAGGACTGCGTGCGCTCGCTCTTCAACGAAAACGTGATTGACTATATGTGTGAAAACGGTATGGACCTTCACGCGCTGAAGATGAATGTGCTTGTTCAGAAAATGGTTGACGCCGATGTTTCGGGCGTTCTGTTCACGGCCAATCCGCAGGGAATACTCAACGAGAGCGTTATCATAGCGGGCAGAGGCCTCGGTGAAAATGTGGTAGCCGACAGAATCGACACGACCGCCTATTACTACAACACTACCGATAAGGTCTATTACTATGAGGGCAGGGAGGATCTGCTCGGCAGAGGCACGGTAAATGAACTCATCTCCCTTTCGGAAAAGATATGCTCCCTTTTCGGGCAGTATATCGACATTGAGTTCGCCGTGAAGGACGGGGAGTGCTTCATCCTTCAGGCAAGGCCGATTACCACCCTTTCCGATGAGCATCCGCTTATTTTCGACAACAGCAACATAGTGGAAAGCTACCCCGGTCTGAGCCTTCCGCTGACGGTTTCATTTGTAAAAGATGTGTATGAGGGAGTGTTCGAAAGCGCAGGCAGACGCCTGCTCAAAAACGCGGAGGAGCTGAACAGACTGCGACCTGTTTTCGCCAACACCGTGGGCAGCGCGAACGGGCGCATCTACTACAAAATCAGCAACTGGTATGAGATTATAAACTACCTGCCCTTCCACAAAAAGTTTATGCCGATATGGCAGGAACTGGTGGGCGTGAAATATAAGGAGGCGTTCAAGTCCTCAACAAAAATCTCGCCGTTTTTCAGGGCTTCGATTTATTACAACACGGTAAAGGAGATATTCTCCGCCCCGAAAAATATGGAAAAGCTCCACGAAAAATTCGTTGAAATAAACTCCTTCGCGAGGGAGCAGTTCAAAAAGGATTTATCCCCGAAAGAGATATTCGAACTCTATGATTTAATCGAAAAGCGCATTCTCTCCGACTGGGGTCTGACTCTTCTCAACGACACATACACCTTCCTGTTCACGGGCATTCTCAAGCACCGCCTCAAGAAGAAGGCGGGCGGAAGCGAATCGGCGGCGAACGACTATATTTCGGGCATAACGAACATTGAGAGTATGCGCCCGATAAGGGAAATGGTGCGTATCGCCTGCGAAAAGGATGAACTTTCAGATGAGGAATACGAGAGACAGAAGGCGGAATACATCGCGGATTTCGGCGACAGATGCCCCGAGGAGCTGAAGCTTGAAAGCCCCACCTACCGCACCGAGCCGGAAATGTTTGACGAAAAGGTGAATGAATACACCCGCGACAGAAAAAAACTGCTTTCCATGCGCGACAGTATGCAGACCGAACCGGGTAAAATCGCCCGCGATCCGCTCACGGCGTTTTTGAGCCGCAGGGCTTCAACGGGAATTCTCCACAGAGAAAAATCCCGCCTCAACAGAAGCAGGATTTTCGGCCTTGTGCGCGAGGCGGTGCTGCGTCTCGGCGATGTGTATGTAAAAGAAGATGTGATAGACGAAAAGAAGGATGTTTTCTGGCTGACTCTCAGCGAACTCAGAGCTCTCGCGGAAAAGCCCGCCAATATGAGGGAGACCGTGATACGCCGCAAAAAGCATTATTCCATGTACGCCCTGCTGCCCGCCTATTCGAGAATAATCTTCAGCGGCGCGGAGTTTGACAAGAACCACAGGAGCGTCAACACCTCCGAATTCATCTCCGACAACGACGAGATGAGCGGCATTCCCTGCTCCGGCGGCGAGGTCAGGGGCGAGGCGTATGTGGTAAGCGACCCGAAAACCGTAACAGATATAAACGACAAAATACTGATTACGAAAATGACCGACCCCGGCTGGGTCTTCCTGCTTGCCGCGGCGAAGGGAGTTGTGAGCGAAAAGGGCTCGCTGCTCTCGCACACCGCCATAATCTCGCGCGAGCTCGGCATACCCGCGGTTGTGAATGTCGAAAACCTGCTTTCCACCGTGCGCACGGGCGATATTGTGAGTCTGAACGGCACCACGGGCGAGGTTAAAATCCTTGAACGCGCCCAAAAGCGCAGCGCGTAATTATCTTGACATTACAGCCGATACGGCGTAAAATAGCAGGGTAAATTACGTTAAGCGGAGGAAGAAAAATGAAAGACAGACGCTCCATGGTTGTAAGGGTTGTGGCGATTGTTCTTGTTGCCCTGCTTGTTATCGGCATTATCGCAGGCGCGATTACAACTCTCACCTGACAAGAAAAACACGGAAGCCCGCGGACTTTTCGTCCGCGGGCTTTTTGCTTTATTGATTCGTTTGTCAGACCGTCTCTTCGGTCTCCTCGTTTTCCCTTATTGCATCGAGCTGACTGTGAACAATCTGCAGTTTCTTCTTTGAGAGGTCGTAGCCCACAAGCAGAACAACGCCCATAACCGCGAGCATAACGGCGGGCACGATGGTTGAAATATCGTAGAGCTTCGGAATTACCGACGCCGCCTGCCCCAGACCGTCCTGCGCGCGTTTGGTGTCATAACCGATATAGGCGAGGAGCGCGTTGAGACCCACGCCCGCGAGGGTCTGACCGAGTTTTCTCGTGAATGAGAAAACGGCGTAGATTATGCCCTCTTCCCTCTTGCCCGTTCTGTACTCGTAAACGTCGATTACATCCATTACGAGCGCCCAGACCTCAAGCACGAAGAAGGTCTGACCGAGACCCGAGAAGAATGTGAACACAAGGAAGAACATGGGATTGTACGCTACGGACGTTCCCCTGCACGCGAACAGCACCGCGCACGACACGGCGGCGAAGAGCATACCGGCGGCGCAGAGCTCCTTTTTGCCGAATTTTTTTATAAGTTTGTTCATTATGGGGATGAATATCGCCATGGGAACATAGGTGCATACGGTGACGAGGGCGTAGAGCCCGGGTTTGCCGAAATAATCTGTGAAAAGGTAGCTGTAGGTTGACTGATAATAGAACTGGAAGGCGATAAGAAGCATTGACGCGAACGAGAGCATAAGGAAGGACCTGTTCGTAAAAAGCCCCGCGACGGTTTTAACAGCCCCGTCTTTTACCTTATCCTTTTTCTGCGGAGCTATGCGCTCCTTTGTCATCTTGTAATGAATGAAGTAGATGAGTACGGATACAGCCGCGAGCACAACCACGCACCAGAAAAGTTTTCTCTCCTGAAGCTGCTGGATGTTTGTGCCGTTGGGATATTTGCCGACAACCTTGTAAACTATCATAGGCAGAAGAATTGTTCCCGGCAGACCGCCTATGCCCGCGCCTATCGAGCGCCACATCGAGAGCGACGAACGCTCAAACTCATCGTCGGTGATAACGGAGGCGAGCGAGCCGTAGGGGATGTTTACCGCCGTGTACACCATACCGTAGAGGATATATGTGATATAGGCGTAAATGAGATATTTCGTTTCGTCAAGACCCGGCACCTTGAAGAACATAAGCGCCGCGGAGACGGCGAGTGGAATCGAAAAACCGATAATCCACGGCCTGAACTGCCCCGAAGGTCTCGGCTTGCGGGAGCGGATGAACATACCCCAGAGCGGGTCGTTTATCGCGTCCCAGATTCTCGCCACGAGAATGAGAATGATGATTTTTTCCGGCTTTATGCCGAGGGCGTCCGTGTAAAACTTATTCTGGAACGCGCCTATCAATCCGAAGGTGAGCAGTCCTGCTGTGTCGCCGAGGGCGTAGCCGACCTTGTCCTTGAATTTTATGCCGTGGGTGAGTGCTTTTCCTTCCATTATAGACCTCCTCAGTTACTTTATAAGCAAGGTTATGCCGCTTATGAACATAAGAATATATGTGACCTGCAGGAAAACATTGCGGCTCATCTTTTTGAAAATGAGATTGCCCACCGCGAGGGCAGCCGCGAGCACCGCGAGGCTCACAAAAGTCAGCAGAAGCGTGGATTTCACGAACACTCCGCCGAAAATGTCCTGAATCATAATTATCGAGTTGAGCACGAGCCAAACCGCGGAAACGGTGGCGCGGAACTCGTCGTTGTCCTTGAGTTTTGTTGAGGCGTAGGTCACAAGCACGGGGCCGCCGCACACGAACATTCCGTGCACCACGCCGGATATTATGAGCAGGGCAAAGGATATACCCGCGGGAATCGGCTTTGAATCCTTTTTGGAATAAAACCTTATCGCGCTGAAAACGGCGAAAACAATAACGATTATTCCGAGGGTTTTATATACAACCTTCTCGTTTTCGGCGACCAGGTCCTTGAGATAGAGCCCGCCGATTATGCCGAGGAGCATAACCCCGGCCATTTTCAGAAACTCTTTTGTGTTTATGTGTTTGTATTCCTTAGCCACTATCACGAGCGACGCGCCCACACCGAGAACATTGAGTATGGGCCTCGCGACATCGTAGCCGACGAGCATTATTGAAAACGGCATTGCGAGCACCGTGCCCGCGAAGCCCGTAATGCACTGAACAATGTTCGTCAGGAATACTACAACTTCAAATAAAATGTATTTCAGCATCAGAATCTGCAGACCTCAATGCCGAGCATATTGCCGAGCGCCTCGAGAGCGGGGGCTATGTTGCCGACGGCGACCGCGAAATGAGGTTCCCAGCCCGCTTTGACCGCGTTATTTATTATATCGGGGGCGCTGTTTTGCGTTTTTACGACAATCGAAGTGCCGTAATACTGCTTCGGCTTGTCGGGAGCGCTGCCCGAAGCGATGAACAGGCGGAAGCTGCCGTCGGGCTTTCTGCCTATGCGGAAAACCGTGACCTCGGGCTGCGCCTCGCAGCCGAACTCGAGGGTGGGGCCTATCTTTCTGTTGCAGTGAACACCCGCGCACGCGCCCGTGTCCTTGCGCGCAAGGGAGCAGGGAGCCATACCGCAGTGCCAGAAGGTGATTGTGTTTTCCTTTTCGTCAACGGCAACGGGGTCGCCGAAAAAGGCGCTCTTGCCCGTGAGATATGAGCAGATATACATTGAGAGGGCGCCGTAGGAGTCCGCCTCGCAGGCGCTTGCCACTCCGAGGTCATTCAATATGCCGAGTACGGAGCACACAGGAGTGCCGAAGGATGTGAAGAAATCCGGCCAGCAGCGTGAAGCGAGTGCGCCTATGTTGTTCTCTTTTACATATTCGGCGTACGCTTTGTAAAGGCGGGCGAAATCGGAGACATTTTTATTGTCTATGCTGTCGAGCGAGCGGATTCTGTTTTTCGCGTCGTCAAGATAGGAGGCGATATCCTCATCTGTAAAGGCTTTTGCCTTGTCAATAAGTTCCCTCGCCTCGATTGAAACGGTGTTCACGCCGAACACCGTGAGCATTTCGGAATCGAGCGCCCTGCCGAAGCCGAAGCCCTGCGGGGTATGACCGACCTGCAGAAGGTTCAAGGAGCGCATCGCCTTTTTAACCTTTGCCGCCGACACGGCGGAGGCGATTGTGTTCTTTACATTTTCGTCTTCGGGCGAGCCGAGCACATATTCAAACGGTCTGCCGAAAGCCGTGAGGGCATTCGCGGCGGAGAACGCGCCCGTGAGCGAGTTTAAGCGCAGCCGGGTGCCGTCCGCCTGCGGCTCCTTTAAAGTCCAGAGCACGGCGGGGCAGTCAAAGCGGCGGAGAATCTCGCTTATGTAGGCGGCGTTCGCGAAGGTGATGTTCTGCACAATCACGAGATCCGCGGTTTTGCCGTCAATAAAATCAACAAGTTTGTCGATGCTCAGCAGCATTTCGGCGGGCACAATGATATCGCCGTCAATGCCTTTAAGCATTTTCACGCTCTTTTCAAATTCACTCTGCGCCGTTTCAAGGTGGAAGGTTCCGACACCTATCGGCAGATATATCGTGTTAAACATAATAACCTCTCTTTATTTAATATTACTGAAATATTATTTTACTATTTACGGGGGATAATGTCAAATAAAGTATTGCAATTGACAACGGATTAAATGAATATTAAAATAGATTTATAAATTTTATCGGAAGTGCATTATGAAAAAAAGTATTATCAAAAAAGCGATATGCCTTGTTCTTCCCGCGGCGCTCCTTGTGTGTGCCTCCTGCAAAAAGAGCGTAGAAACAAAGACGACCGTCACGCAAGCCGTGACCGAGGCGCCCACAACGGAACAGTTCAGCGACAAAATAAAAGCGAACGGCTTTATGCCGTCCCTGCTTCCCGAGGGTTTCCCGGATGAACTTCCCCCGGGGCTTACCTGCAAAACGCAGTCTCACTATTTCGCCGACGAGAAGACCTACGGCTACAAAACGGATTTCATCCGCCTGAGACTCGCGGGCGACTCCTCTGTGCTTTCACAGTTCTCCGAATCGCTCAACGCCTTCGGCTGGACGGGCGGCATCGCCTTCCACTCGGAGGAGGAAACAGGCGACAAGGCGTCCGTCGAAGGGTACTGGAGCAACGGGAAATATATATGCAGTATTTCTCAGACCGATTTCAACATTGAGACCTCGGAATATACCGTGTCGTTCGATGTGTTCGAATGCGTTTGCAAATTCGATGAGAATGTCGCGAAGTTCTTCCCCGCGCTCGACGCCCCCCTTCTCGGCGAAGGGAAACTCGAAATAATCGGCGCAGACGGCGAAAAGGTGACCGACCCCGCCCTGATGGAAGAGTGCGACTGGCAGTGCATCTACTCGAGTGGGAACGCCTTCGCGGGCGTAAAATTCGAAACGCTTGACGCGTATTTCACCGCTCTGACCGAAGCGGGCTTCACACTCACGCAGACCGACGGCACAAACGAAAACGGCAGTTTCTGCGTTATGGACGCGCAGAAGACCGTGGGCGACAGAACCTACTACGCCCAGTTTGTTTATGCGCAGTATCTTCAGGCGGTAACCGCTATGTTCACGAACAACCCCTCGTTTTTCTTTGAGTAAAAAAGGAGAATCGTTTTGGCAAACATAAAAAATACGAACACAAATACCATATGGATTAAATTTGAAGGTCCTCAAAACGAGAACGGTTTCGCAAATCTGCATAAAGTAAAAAACGGAAATAAAACCTGGTATATTTTGAATTACACAAAAACAAAAAGACCTTCTTCCGTAAGTGACGGCGACGAGTTTTTTCTGGCGGAAGGAATAACCGATTCGCGAGGAAAGAATATTCAGGTTATAACCGGCAGAGGACATCTTTACGGTTTCAACGATAATAACATCTCTTTTGAAAGTTGGATTAAAGAATACAACTGGATGGAGTATCGTCCCTGGTATGTAATTATAAAAGATTTTGAACGCATAGACACGCCCATCAAAAACTGCCTGTCACTTGATAAAGTTCTTTTAAACTGCCGTTCCGACACCTATGAATCATCTTTCGGTCAAAATTGCAGTTTTGAAGAGATAAAAAGAAAACATACTCAAAAAATTCATATGAAACTGACTTCAGTTTCTTCCGAATTCATTAATAAAGAGCTGGATAAGCTTGCAAAAAAGTACGGTTCCACCGTTTTTGAATCTGAATTATAAAAATTTGTAAAGTCCCGTTTATAGGACAATACCTCTGTTATCATTAAGTCAGGGAACAAACAAATGACATAAAAAACGGAGGTAAAAATCATGGGTATTTACGTAAACATTTCGGGGCTTGAGGGCGAAAACACCGTAACCACTTTCAGGCTGCTTGTCAGCGAGGAGATGCTCGCCGCCGAATCGGAAAACGCCGAAGAATCGGAAAAGAAAAACTGAATATCAAAAAAGAAAAATCCGCTCTTTCGCGTAAAGCATTGAGCGGATATTTTTTCGTTTTACGGCTGTCAGCCGATTTCTTTTTCAACCTCTTCTATAATGCGCGCGACGCAGGCGGGAAGGGGCATCTGTAAAGTGCAGCCCGCGGCTCCTACGTGACCGCCGCCGCCCATACGCTCGCAGATTGCCGAGGCGTCAACATCGCCGTGGGTGCGCACGGACGCCTTGAACTCGCCGCCCGGCTGTTCCTTTAAAGTTACGGCAACAACAACGCCCTCTATTCTGCGCGGAATGTTCGCGAGGCGGTCGGTGTCGCTGTCGGACGCGCCGCTTTTGCCGAGCATTGCGCGGGTGACGGGCATAATGGCGCATCTGCCGCCGAGGTAGAGCTGAAGTTCATCCATAGCCATTTTTTCGAGCATCGCGTAGGATCTGCTTTTGATTTCAAAGAAGTTCTGAATAATCATCTGCGAATCCGCGCCCGCGTCAATAAGCTCAGCCGCTATGCGGTGCGAACGCGAGGTGGTGTTCGAAAAACGGAAGCAACCCGTGTCGGTGGAAACACCCGTGAAAAGGCAGGACGCCATCTGCGGCGTAATCTCCGCCTCAAGCAGTCTGAGAAGCTCATAGACCATTTCCGCAACGGACGCGGAATCGGCGTCGAGCCAGGTCGCCTGGGCGAAACTTCTGTTTGAAGTGTGGTGGTCGATGCACATATCGACCTTTTCGCCGTATTTGAGATTGAGGTTTTTGCCGAGCAGTTCGGGGTCTGCTACATCCACGGCGACAATGAGCTCCGGCTCAAAATCAACTGTTCTGTGCACGCCCGTGAACATAAAATCGTATTTCGGCGCGATTTCGTCGTCGCACAGCACGGCTATTTCCTTGCCCATCGCCTTGAGCGCGAGGGCGAGAGCCGTTGCCGAGCCGAGCGTGTCGCCGTCCGGGTGGGCGTGGCAGAGCAGAAGTATTTTCTGCACCTCTCTGAGCGAATCGGCGCAGTTTTCAATTTCAATCAGCATCTGTGTTTTCTCCGTCCTCTTTCGCGGCAATACTGTCGAGCTTCTTTATGATTTCCATACCTTTTTCAATGGAATCGTCCGCGATGAATTTAAGCTCGGGCGTTTTCCTCAGGTGCAGGCGGTTTCCGAGTTCCCTGCGGATAAATCCCGTGGCGCTTACAAGACCCTTGACGGCGGTTTTAGCCGTTTCAATACCGTCAAGCGCGCTCACATAGACCTTCGCGAAGGAAGCATCGCTCGCAATATCCACACGAACTATGGTGAGCATTTTATCCGCCACGCGCGGGTCCTTGAGTTCACGGGTGATGGCGATAATCTCACGCTTTATATCTTCTGATATTCTGTCTGATTTATAACCGGGCATAGTTTACTCCCTGTATTCTTCGGTGACATACGCCTCGAAGATGTCGCCCTCTTTGATGTCGTTGAATTTTTCAAGACTTATGCCGCATTCAAAGCCGGAGGCGACCTCCTTGACATCGTCCTTGAACCTTCTCAGCGAGGCTATTTCCGCTTCCGTTACGACTATGCCGTCGCGCACAACGCGGATTTTCGCGTTTCTGTTGACCTTGCCCGAAAGCACGTAACAGCCCGCGACATTGCCGACCGAGGAGATTTTGACAACCTGACGCACTTCGATTCTCGCGATATCGACATCGCGGAACTTGGGCGCGAGCATACCTTTGATTGCGGACTGAATCTCTTCTATGGCGTCGTAAATAATTCTGTATGTTCTTATGTCAACGCCGTCGCGCTCCGCGTGCTCCGTGGCAACGGGATCGGGGCGGACATTGAAGCCGATGACTATGGCGTTGGAGGCGTTCGCGAGCATAATATCGCTCTCGTTTATGGCGCCCACGCCCGAGTGGATGACCTTGACGACTACCTCGTCGTTGGAGAGTTTGACAAGACTCTGCTTGACCGCCTCAACCGAGCCCTGAACATCGGCTTTGAGAACGATGTTGAGATCCTTGAGTTCGCCCGATTTGAGCGAATCGAAAAGGTTGTCGAGAGTGACTTTCTCGAACTGCTTGAACTGCTCTTCCTTTTCCTTGTTCTTTCTCTGCTCAACAAGTTCCCTGGCAAGGCGTTCGTCGTTTACGGCGTTGAAGATGTCGCCCGCCTGCGGAACCTCCGCGAGACCCGTGATTTCAACGGGAACGGAGGGGCCTGCCGCCTTAACCTTGCGGCCCTTGTCGTCAAGCATAACGCGCACTTTGCCGACCGCCGTGCCCGCGACTACGGTGTCGCCGGGGTGAAGGGTGCCGTTCTGAACAAGGAGGGTTGCGACCGCGCCGCGTCCCTTGTCGAGCTTCGCTTCAATTACAACGCCCTTGGCGGGACGGTTCGGGTTCGCCTTGAGTTCCTTCATCTCCGCTACGAGAAGCACGGATTCGAGGAGTTTGTCAATACCCTCGTGGGTGAGAGCGGAAACGGGCACGCAGATTGTGTCGCCGCCCCATTCCTCGGGAACAAGTTCATATTCGGTGAGCTGCTGGAGCACTCTGTCGGGCTGGGCAGCGGGTTTGTCCATCTTGTTTATGGCGACAACAATCGGGCAGTCCGCCGCTTTGGCGTGGTTTATGGCCTCGATGGTCTGCGGCATAATGCCGTCGTCCGCCGCAACAACAAGAATCGCTATATCGGTAGCCATGGCGCCCCTCGCGCGCATTGATGTAAACGCCGCGTGGCCGGGAGTGTCAAGGAAGGTGATTTTCTGACCGTTGAGGTCAACTCTGTAAGCGCCGATGTGCTGGGTTATGCCGCCCGCTTCGGTGGCTGTGACGGCTGTGTTGCGCACCGCGTCGAGAATGGAGGTTTTGCCGTGGTCAACGTGACCCATAACGACAACAACAGGGTCTCTCGGCTCGAGGTCGGCGGCGTCGTCCTCACTGTCGTCAATGATTCTGTCCTCAATGGTGACAACAACGAGTTTCTCAACCTTCGCGCCCATTTCCTCGGCGACTATGGCCGCGGTGTCATAGTCGAGCGTCTGGTTGACCGTAGCCATAACTCCGAGGCCGAAAAGCTGCTTGATGACTTCGGCAGCCGTTCTTTTGAGCATAGCCGCAAGCTCGCCCACGGTGATTTCCTCGGGAAGCTTTAACTGAAGCTGGGGCTTCTTCGCGCGCTCGGCGGCGATTCTCTTTAACCTCTCCGCCTCTGTCTCGCGCTTTGTCTGGCGGTTGCCCTGCTTGCGGTACTGCTGTGATTTCTGCTTTATCTTCTGCTTGTTGACCTGATTGTCGTTGCGGCGCGAGGATGTGCCGGGGGCGATATTCTCGTAGCGCTCGTTGTATTTTTCAAGGTCAACATTGCTGGCTCTTGTGTCGATTGTGCGGATTTCGCCCTTTGTTCTCGCCTGAGCGGGCTTCTGTTCCTTCTTCTTCTCGGGAACGGTTTCCTTACGCTCGGGCATACGGAATTTGCCTGCCTTTTCCTCCTTCGCCTTTTCGGGCTTTGAGGGCTTCTCAGCGGGTTTTTCTTCCTTCTTCTGTTCGGGCGATTTCTCCTTTTCGGCGGGCTTTTCCTCCGCCTTTACCTCTTTGGGTTTCGCCTCTTCCTGCTTTTCCTCCGCCTTTGCCTCTTCGGGCTTTTTCTCCTCTTCCTTCGGCTTTTCCTCGCGTGCCGAGGCGGTTTCGAAATAGGCGTTTAACCCCTCCTCGTCAACCTGCTTTTCGAGAGTGAAGGTTTCGAAGATTATGTCAAGCTCATCCTCATTGAGCGCGGATGAATGCTTTTTGGGGTCCTCAAAATATTTCGCAAGAAGGTCTATTACATCCTTGCTTTTCAGACCGAAGTCTTTTGCCACTTCGGAAACTTTGTATTTATTTAACATTCGTTTTCCTCCCGTCGTTCGTATTAACTAACCTGTCTGCGGATTTTGCAAAGCCGTCGTCGTTGATTGAAAGAACTGCCGAGCGAAGCCCTGTTGCGTGCCCGATTTCCTGCATTGTGCTTTCGAGCACATAAACCGCAACTTCTCTGTTATTCATTTTTATTTCTCTGTGAATTTCCGCTTTCAGTCTTTCAGACGAATCGCTGCTGAACAGGCACATTGAAGCCCTGCCCTGCCTTATCGCCTCCACCGCGGCGTCGTGGCCGCAGCCCAGGCGGTTCGCTTTGCGGCACATTCCCAAAAGTGAGAGCAATGCGGGGTTATCCGCCATTTTTAAGCTCCCCTTCCATTCGGTCGAATACCTCGTCGGGTATTGCGCAGGCAAACGCCTTTTCAAATCTTTTCGCCTTTCTCGCCTTCGCGAGACATTCGGCGTTTCTGCACACATAGGCGCCGCGCCCGGGCTTTTTGCCCGTGAGGTCGAGCGAGACCTCGCCTTCGGGGCTTTTTACCACCCTTACAAGTTCCTGCTTCGGCTTCATCTCGTTGCAGCCGGTGCATTTTCTCAGCGGCACTCTGCGGTTTGCCGGCATAGGTATTCCTCCTTTTTCTGAAATTTTACGCGCCTTTAAATTCCGTAGTCTATTACGTCCTCGGTGTCATCCTCGGGGTTTATGTCGATTTTGCAGCCCGTGAGTTTCGCGGCAAGGCGGGCGTTCTGACCCTTGTTGCCTATGGCGAGCGAGAGCTGATCGTTGGGAACAACAACCCTGCATATCTTTTCGTCGCCCTCTTCAACATCAACGCTGATTACATCGGCGGGGGCGAGAGCCGCCGCCACGAATTCGGCGAGGTTGTCGCTGTAGCGGACGATGTCGAGTTTTTCGCCGCTGAGCAGGTCAACTATCTTGCCTACACGCGTGCCTCTCGGACCTATGCAGGCGCCGACGGGGTCAACGTTTTCATCCGATGAATAAACCGCGATTTTGCTTCTTGAGCCCGCCTCTCTCGAAACGGATTTGATTTCGACCGTGCCGTCGTAAATCTCGGGCACTTCGCTCTCAAGCAGCCTTCTTACAAGGCCGGGGTGCGTTCTTGAAATCGTGGCTCTCGGGATATTCTTGGGAGTGTCCTTTACATCGACGATGAACACCTTGATAAGGTCGCCCTCCCTGAAATTGTCGTTCGGGAGTTGTTCGCTGCGAAGAAGGCGCTCCTCGATTTTGCCGATTTCGACATAGGCGTCGAGAGTTTCGGGGTCTATCTTTGAAACCTTGACGGTAACGATTTCCTGGTTCCTTGACTGGAACTCCTCTCTCATCTGACCGTGCTCCGCCTCTCTTATGCCCTGGCGCAGAACGTGCTTGCCTTTTTCGGCGGCTATACGGCTGACCTCCCTTGTGTCGAGGTCAATCTCGATTATGTCGCCGGGCAGGGCTGTCGGCTTGTAGCGCTTTGCCTCGTCAACGGTGATATCCTCGTCGGGGTCGTCGATTTCGTTAACTACATTCTTGCGAACGAAAACCCTGATTTTATCCTCTTCGGGGTTTATTTCGCAGAAAACTATATCCTTGCCGTTGAAGTCTCTTTTTACTGCCGTTACTATGGCTCTCTCTATACCTTCGCAGAGGTTTTCAAGCGAGAGTTTCTTTTCCTTGGCGAGCATTCTCAATGCCGCAAAAAATTCCTTGTTATCCATTTTTCCGTTTTGTTCCTTTCTTTTTAAATATCGAAATCGTCGAGTTTTATGTAACTCGCCTCTTTTTTCTCAAAGCACAGCCCCTCGCCGTTTTCGAGGCGCAGGGTGATGTTTCTGCCGTCGTAATCCTCAAGTATTCCGCCGTACTCGCGTTTGCCGTTCTGCGGACGGATGAATCTGACCTTGATTTTTTCGCCCCTGTATTTTTCAAAATGGGCGTCCCTTACAAGCTCGCGCTCAAGACCGGGCGATGACACCTCAAGGCAGTAGCTCTGCTCAATCGGGTCCGCCTCGTCGAGCGGAGCGTCAATGGCGCGTGACATATTCTCGCAGTCCTCTATGCCGACGCCGCCCTCCTTGTCAATGAAAATACGCAGATACCACGACACGCCCTCCTTGACGAAGCGCACATCCCAGAGCTCGAGACCGAGTGACTCGGCTATCGGCTCGGCTATCTGCCGGACGGTTTCAACCGTGTTGCCGCCCTTGCCTTTACCGGACATTTCCGTTCCTCCTTCTACATAAACAAAAGAGCGGGAACAACCCACTCTTTTGTCAATACTTATCTTACTGTCGGTTATAATATCACATTTTTTTTGTGAAATCAAGTATTTTTTTATAATATTATAAAATATTTATATAATACTCAATAAACCGCGAGGTAACGGTCGATTTCCCACTGCGATATACGGCGGCGGTAGGCGAGCCATTCCTCTTTTTTCGCTTCGAGATATTTGGTATAGACGTGATCGCCGAGAACGGCTTTTATAAACTCGTTGCCCTCAAACTCGGCTGTCGCCTCCTCGAGCGACGAGGGGAGCATTTCGATACCCGCCTTCGCTATCTCCTCATCGGTCATATCGAAAATGTTGTAATCCGTTGAGGGCGGGCAGGCAAGGTTCTGCTTGATGCCCTCAAGACCCGCCATAAGGCAGACCGCCATTTCGAGGTAGGGGTTGCAGGCGGGGTCGGCGCTTCTCAGCTCAATTCTCGTGCTGCTGCCTCTCGCGGAGGGAACACGGATAAGCGGGCTGCGGTTTTTGGCGGACCACGCGATATAAACGGGCGCCTCATAACCGGCCACAAGGCGCTTGTAGGAGTTTACAAGCGGGTTGAGAACTGCCGTCATCGGCTTTATGTATTTCATAATGCCGGCAATGAAGCTGTACGCCTCTTTGCTGAGATTTATCGGGTCGTTCTCGTCATAGAAAACATTTTTGCCGTCTCTGAAAAGCGACATGTTGCAGTGCATGCCGCTGCCCGCTACGCCGTAGAGGGGCTTGGGCATAAATGTAGCGTGAAGACCGTGGCGGTGCGAAATGCTCTTTACAACATATTTGAAGGTAACAACATCGTCGGCTGCCCTGAGCGCCTCGGAATATTTGAAGTCGATTTCGTGCTGCGCGGGGGCGCATTCGTGGTGCGACGCCTCAATCTCAAAGCCCATGGCCACAAGATTGTGGACTATATCCCTGCGGCACGCCTCGCCCTCGTCGGGGTGGCCGAGGTCGAAATATCCGCCGTGGTCGTCCGTGTCCAGAGTGGGTCTGCCCTTTTCATCAAGGTTGAACAGGAAAAACTCGCATTCCGAACCGACATTGAAAACATAGCCCATCTTCTCCGCCTCTGCAACCGCTCTTTTGAGAACATAGCGCGGGTCGCCGCTGAAGGGCTTGCCGTCGCAGCCGTAAACATCGCAGATTATGCGGGCGATTCTGCCGTTGCCCTTGTCCGCGTGCCAGGGCAGAACCGTGAAGGTGGAATAATCGGGGTAGAGATACATATCGGACTCCTCAATGCGCACAAAGCCCTCGATTGACGAGCCGTCGAACATGCACTTGTTGTCAAGCGCCTTCTCAAGCTGGCTCCTCGTTATGGCAACGTTCTTGACCGCGCCGAGGATATCGGTGAACTGCAGGCGGATGATGCTTACATTGTTTTCGTCCGCCATTTTCAGAATATCGTCTTTTGTGAAAGAACTCATTTTATTACATTACCTCCCGATTATCTGTTGAAGATTTTGCCGAAAAGCATTTTTATAAGCTTGAAAATATCCTGCATTATGAGCTTGAGCCTGCCCGTGAAGGTGAAGCGCTCGGCATCCTGAAGGGTGTCGGGACAGACGCTGTCGGTGTCAAGGTCATAGTAGAGGAACTGCGGATACGCCTCAAAGGTGTTCACGGTCGCCTGCTCCTCGGAGTAGAGAAGATTGAACACCATCTCCGTTACGCTGCCGCAGTTGTCCGCGTGGGGATAGCGCCTGATTATCCAGGTCTGATCGGGGAACAGACAGGTTGAGGCGTCAACGGTTTTGTCGGGTGAGATGTATTTCGCGTCCGCCTTCGCGAGATAATCCTCTGAAAGCGTCTCGCCGTAGGGGGCTACGGTGGCGCCGAAGGAGGAGTTCTTGGTGTCAACAACGCCGTCCGTAACGCTCGTCCACGAGGGAGTCAGGAAAAGCCCCGAGTAGCCGTAACGGGCAATTACATATACGCCCGCGTTTTCGTTCATCGCGCGCAGAGTCTGCTCTTTGTAAGGTCTTATGCGGGTGTTGTAATCCTCGATTTTCGCTATGAGAGCGGAGCGGTCAACATCGCTGTCCTTATAGACGGTGTTGAAAACATAGTCCATGGCGGCGTCGATGTCGCCGTCCTCGGTCATTGCCCAGATGCTCGGCCAGCCGCCGAACATGGGAGCGAGAACCTCTCTGCTGGCATCCACCGCGAGGTTTTCAATCAGCTTGTTGCCGAGAGCCACAACCGCGTCCGTGAGACCGGCTGCGTCGAGGAGATCGAAAATACCCTTGATAAGTTCTCTGTATTCGTTTTTGTCAACCGCCATTTTGAGGTATTCCGTGAGCGAGTCGGTGCTGACTCTTATCTGACCGGTGAGCAGCTCGCCCGTGTAGGTCTCGCCGTAAATGGCTGTTGTGTTGTAGCAGATGCTCTTTATTTTTTCGTTGCCGTAGAGGGTGGCGTAGGTGTTCGCTATAACGCCGCCGAAGGAGTGGCACTCGATTGTAACCTTGTCACAGCCCGAACTTTCTATAACATAATCTATGAATTCATTGAGTTCATCCGCAACCTCTATCGGGTCAAGACGCCAGTCATAGCTGAAATCAAGCTTTGATTTGCTGTTGATTGACGAGGCGGGCGGAATCTTCCTTTTGGGTCCCGAATTGTCCGCGACGGTGGCGTCGGGATTGAGGAAGGCGGGCGACATAAGGTCATAGACATAAGGCATCGCCGCGTCGGAGAACGCCTGCCAGTCGTGGGTGAGAATCAGTTTGCCGAGGTCGGGCAGTATTGCCTTGACAGCCGCCAGAATATCGTCTGTGGCGGGCGGCCATACCTTGCCGAGGTCGGGATTCTCGGGGTCCACATAGAGATCCGTGCCCATAAAGCCGTGAATGTAGATATTGGGGCAGTCCATCTCGTAGCCCGTCTCTCTCGCGTAGCCGAATGTGCCGAGGATGGGCACAATAACAACGGCAAAGGCGAGCACGATTCCGAGTAATTTTGCTGCAAATGAACGTTTCATATTTTTTCTCCTTCCGGATACAGTTTGCTTATTTTTGTTCTTCTTTCGGATCCTTCCGTCTGCCGGCTATGAATCCTCCGGCGCAGGCGCCGCCCGTGGCAAGCGCGCACACAACGGCTATGGCTATGCGCTTGGTTTTCTTGTTTGAACCTGCGCGGGCAGCCGTGGTGTATTCGTCGGTGGTCACCGCTTTTACGGTTGTTGAGAGGACAGGTTCCTCCCCCGACCGCTGAGTTGCCGTGCTGGTATCGCGCACGAAAGCGCCGTAATGCACTTCCTCCTGCGTTTCGCCCTTCAGTGTCTCACGCGTCACTACATATGTGGCTGTGACCTTGCCCGCGGTTTTTCCCTCAATAACCGTCGGCGCCGGGCGCTGAGTGCTCTGCCCTGTTGTGGGCGCGGCTGAGGTTGAGGGAGCCGTGGTTTTCTTTGTTGTTGCGGGTTTTGTTGTTTTTGCCGGCTTGGTCGTAGTCTGTTTTGTTGTGGTCGCCTTCGTTGTGGTGGGTTTCGCGGCAGTGGTCGCTTTGGTTGTGGTCTGCTTTGTCGTTGTGGGCTTCGCGGTTGTTGTCGCCTTCGTTGTAGTCGGTTTTGTTGTGGTTGCCGCCTCGGATTTCCGCTCATAGACCTTGCCCGAGTAGGCGACCGTTCTTATTGCCGATTCCACGCCGTCGCCGTCAACGAATTTCACCTGAATCTCCTGCGGGTCGTGTATGCCGTTTTTGAAGATTATTTCCGCTTCAATGCTGTAGGAGCAGGTTCTGCGCAGAGCGTAATATCTGTATGAAACAACGTTTTTGTCGTAACTGTCGTATTTTCTGTTTGAGAGGTCCGCTTCGAGGCGCTGACCGTCGGCGAAGATTATAACGCCGAAGGTGTTGTTGTCCGGCTGATCGACACCTTTATAGACAACATTGAAAAGCACATAGAGTGTAGTTTCATCCGCCTGGGTGTAGCAGGTTACAGAATCGATATTGTTGCCGCTGTTGCCGCTCTGGTAAAGGATTGTTCTGTAATCGTCGAGGTAGCCGTCGTCAACGCCCTTGTCCTTCTTTTTGCCGTCGAGTTTGACCGCGAAAGCGGGAAAGGCGGACATAAGCGCGAGCGCGAGCGCGAGCAGGAATGCCGCTGTTTTTTTCATCGCTTCACCCCGCTCACAGCAGATAGCAGAAACCGTCATCGGGAAGGTCGCCGCCAAGGGATTCCGGGTTTATTTCATATACGGCGGCAACATTTCTGCTCACCTGAACCCTCATATCGTAGCCGCGCATAAAGCTTGTTCCGCAGTGGGGAATCGCGATTTCCGCGCTTCTTCTGTCGGCGAAAAAGCCGCTGTCGGCAAGCGCCTGCGGGGCTTTTGAGTCTGTTGCGATATATTCGCAGGCGGCTTTCATATCCTCAAGAAAATCCGAAATTATATCGGGGTTGTTGAGCACATATTCTCTTTTCGCAACAACGCAGCCCGTGATGATTTTTGAGCCCCTGTTATCCTTTGTCGAGGCAAACTCCTCTCCGAGGTTCAGGGCGACGGTTACGCCGTCGGCTGCGAGTGCCGAAGAAAGATACGGCTCGGCGAGCACCGCGGTCTGAGCGCTGCCGTTATTGAGCGCGTCGGCGATATCCTTTTCGCTCGCGTAATATGAAAACTCATAATCCCCGTCAGCCGTCAGACCGTTTGCCGAGAGAATGTATTTTGTAATGCTTTCGGCAAAACCGCCCGCGGGGCTTACGGCGATTTTTTCACCCTCGAGATCGTTCACGGATGAAATGTCGTTTTTTGAAACAAGATAAAAACCGTCAAAAGCACAGGCGCAGAGAATCTGCACTCCCCCGCCCGTTTCGTTATAGAGGCGCGCCGCCTCGGGAACGCCGCAGAGCAGAAACTCGGTTTTGCCGTTCAGTAAGCTCTCGCCCGCGGTGTTTTTATCGGCGGCAAACTCCACGCCGTATTTTTCATTGAGGGCTTCGCAGAAATACGCGAGCGCGCAGGAGGCGCCGTTTTTCAGGGCGGTTACGGTGATATCGGGCGCCGGCTTCTCAAAAAGCACGGCGGGGTCAAACGAGCCGTTTGTCTGCTTGACCGCGCACGAGCACAGTGAAAGCAGCATAAGCACACACATTATAAGCGCAAGAGCTTTTTTCAAACCGGAACCCTCCTTTTTAAGAGTATACATATTTATTTTAATATTTTTTATGTGTTTAGTCAATTATTATTTATTTTTATATAATAAAAACGAAAAATCCATTTTTTACCGTATGTTTGTTTCAAAACTCTTGAATACCTATTAAATCCGTAGTATAATGGCATTAAAGAAAAACCGAGGTGACGCAAAATGAAAATTTCAACGCGCGGACGCTATTCGCTGAGAATGATGATTGACCTTGCCCAGCACAGAAGCGACGGCTATATTACGCTCAATGACATAGCCAAACGGCAGGATATTTCAAAAAAATATCTTGAGCAGATAACCCCGTTTCTCACAAGGAGCGAACTGATTGTTTCGGCAAAGGGTCAGGCGGGCGGCTACGCCCTCGCTAAGGAGCCATCCGAAATAACGGTAAAGGATATTCTGCTGAGCGCCGAGGGCTCCCTTGCCCCGGTGAGCTGTATGGAGAGCGGAACGGTCAAGTGCGAGCGCGCCGCGGAATGTATGACGCTGCCGATTTATCAGGGGCTTTACAAGGTCGTTTCCGAGTATCTGGACTCGATTACCCTGCAGTCAATCCTCGACAACGCCCCCGAATCGTACGAATATTATATATGAAAAATAAAAACCGCAGGCTGAAACCTGCGGTTTTTTCTTTGTTTTTTCAGTTCGCGAAAAGCGGTGTTGAGAGGTATCTGTCGCCCGAGTCGGGGAGAAGAACCACTATGTTTTTGCCCGCGTTTTCGGGTCTGTTCGCGAGTATGACTCCCGCCTTGAGAGCCGCGCCCGAGGAGATGCCCACAAGTATTCCCTCGGAGACCGCGAAGCGTTTGCCCTCTTCGAAAGCGTCGTCGTTTTCAATCGCGATTACCTCATCGTAAACGGCTGTGTTGAGCACATCGGGAACGAAGCCCGCGCCGATGCCCTGAATCTTGTGGGCGCCGGGAGTGCCCTTTGAAAGAACGGGGCTGGTCGCCGGCTCAACCGCGACTATTTTGACATCGGGATTCTGCTTTTTGAGGTATTCGCCCGTGCCCGTGACCGTGCCGCCCGTGCCGACGCCCGCGACGAAGATATCCACCTTGCCGTCAAGCTGACGGTAGATTTCGGGGCCCGTGGTTCTGAAATGAACGGCGGGGTTAGCGGGGTTTATGAACTGACCGAGAATAACGGAATTTTCAATCTCTTTGTTGAGTTCATCCGCTTTTTCTATAGCTCCCTTCATGCCCTTCGCGCCGTCGGTGAGAACAATCTCAGCGCCGTACGCCTTTAAAAGATTGCGTCTTTCAACGCTCATTGTTTCGGGCATTGTGAGAAGAACCTTGTAGCCCTTCGCGGCCGCCACGGAAGCGAGGCCTATGCCGGTGTTGCCGCTGGTGGGCTCGATTATTGTTGAGCCGGGCTTGAGTATTCCCTTCGCCTCGGCGTCCTCTATCATTGAAAGGGCGATTCTGTCCTTTACCGAGCCCGCGGGATTGAGGTATTCGAGTTTTGCGATGAGAGTCGCGTTCTGAGCGCCTGCCGCCTTTGAGTAGCGTGATATTTCGAGCACGGGAGTTTCACCTATAAGCTCCGCCGCGCTTTTTTTGAGTTCTGACATTTTTATTTCTCCTTTTATATGTTTTATGTTGTTTTTCAATTATATTCAGTTCAATGCGGTTTAAAGGTCAACATCGACATCGGAACACCGTCTTGTGATTTAACATATCTTTTCTCCTTTTCGCTTCGGGATGCTTTTTTCAAAACACGGGAAAACTGCTTTCGTTTTCTAAAACCTACTATTTTGATATGTTTACTGTGTTTTGATGAGTACAGTATATCACAACATTGTAATTTGTCAAGCGTTTTTTGAAAAACGGCAAAAAAAATATTCCGCGGATTACTCCGAATCCGCGGACTGTTCTGCGCTCAAACGGCGCAGGTTTCTTTTTTTGGCTTTTTTACTCCGTGCGCCCTCATATACTCCTCTTCGCGCTTTCTCGCGCGCTCGAAATGGGCTTTGAAGCGCTTTTCCTTTTCCATCGGCTCCACGCGCACGGAAATGGCTCCCGCCTTGTTAGCCGCCATAACATCGGTAAATAAACGGTCACCTATCATGGCGATATTCTCAAGATTTACACCGAGCTTTTCGGACGCCTTGCGCAGCGCCCTTGTGTGGGGCTTCGCCGCGAGCGAGAAGAACGGAAGCGAACCCATTTTTTTACTGAGATACCACGCTCTTATGAAAGTTGTGTTTGATATTATAACAACCGAAATGCCGTTTTCCTTTAAATTATCAAGCCACTTTTTTGTCGATTCGGGAAGTGAGTAGGATGAATCTTTGACTGTCGTGTTGTCGAGGTCAATCGCCACGGCTTCGGCGCCCATATCCCTGAGATCCTGAACCGTGATGTCGGTTATTCTTCTGAACGAGTAATCGGGGCAAGCGTTGTAGTGTTTCATTTTTCATTCCTCCTTTATCCGGCTTTGCCTTTTCTCTGCCACGATTATATACGACCGGCCCCGATTTGTCACCCTACTGTCAGTATAATCCGCCGATTTCGGCTCTACTGTCGGTAGAATTTACGGTAGAACCCTTTATTTTCAAGGGCTTTGGGGAGTTTTTGACATAGTTTCGCAAACCAGGAAAACAATCCCTGCGCCGTCTCGATGAGTTGGGTCTCGATGCTGTTTTACTCCGTCGGATTAATATTTTCAGTACAGAGGCGAAACAAAAGGGCGGCAAATGCCGCCCCGGTTCAATGCTTTTTATTCGATTCTGTCTTCAACATCCGTCGTGGGAACTGTGCCAGTTTTCTTCGCCTTTTTCTTTTTGAGAACGATGATTACAACGGCAAGGGCTATAATAACCGCGCCGATAACGCAGGGGATAAGGACTTTGTTGCGCGCTTCGGCTTTTTCTGCTTTTTCCATGTCTTTCGCATTGTTATAGAAATCCAATGATGCAACCAAAGTTTCATCACTTAAGCCGAATTCTTCCCAATTTGCCCAATGATTCTCAATCTCTTCATCAGTGGGATTATCAAGGCTGCTGTTGGGAACCCATCCTCTTATACCGTTGTAATCCACATAATACCATAATTTGTAAATCGGCGTTACTTTTTCCCAATCTCCTAATTCCTGAGAGTAATAGGAGAATCTGTATTCGCCTATGTATTCCTCGCCGTTGGGAAGCGCTTCATCCCAATTAATAACCTGAAATACGGTTTCATACGGTATGGTTCCGAGAATCTTCGGAGTTTCTTTAAGGTTTGCAATGTTGGGGTAGCTGTAAATATTTACGCCGTCTTTGCTCACAACGATATAATCTTCATAATATGTTTTATCTGTTTTATCTGTATGCTTTTCAAAATAACTATTGGCGTTCATTTTTATTGTGTCAATAATATCCACTTCAATATTCAGCTTATATTCTTCATAAGGAATGAATAATGCTTCTACAGATGATACTTTGTCAGGTGTGTTATATCCCTCTTCTCTTGCTTCATCTACTCTTTTATTAAAATCATCTATCTCCAGTTCCACATCTATAAGGTTTTTGTCTCCCGAGCCGAATGCCTCGGCAATTGCCCATCCGGTAAAGCTTTCGCCCGATTCATCAAAATAGATGCAGTTTGCCCATCCATAATCTTTACTGCCGTCTCCGGCTGTGCTATAAACAAAACGCAAACATGTGCAAACGGTGCCGGCAGGCACTTTGTAAGGGCTTTTTTCAGAATTCAAATCGGGTTCTGTATAAATGGTTGCCCCGTCGGGGTTTGTCACTTTTAAATCTAACGGAACATCTGCTGCGGCAAAAGCCGTTATGGGTATCAGTGCAATAATGAGCGCGGTCAGAAGCGCAAATACTTTTTTCATGTTTTTTCTCCTCACTTATTTATTCTTTTTCTTTTTTATGATAAGCGCCGCAACAGCAATAACAACCGCCGCTGCCGCAATGCAAACCGCCGTAATAAGAACCTTGCCACCTGATTTTTCTTCAACAGGAGAGGCAATATCTTCCTCCGGGGAATCGATTTCGGTTACCGTTTCTTTGTCAACGGCATCCTCCTCAAGGGTGCTCCGGATTTCATCCGTCATAATTTTTTCAAGCTCTTCGGGAGTGTATTTTTCAACATCGTCAAAGCCCGCCGAAATCCACACATATTCTCCCTGATATTCAACTCTGTAATAATCCGGCTCACCTTCGAACTCTCTTACATAGTCATAGTGCAAAACTCTGTCTTTTTCTATTGTTTCGCCGGTTCCCTCACAGTCGTCAAAAGGAGATGAGATAACGGGAACACTTTCGGCTGCGATTTTAATGTAGGAGTCAATCCTGTTGTTGACCTTGTCATAATCATCACCGGGAAGGAAGCCGCAATAAACCTGAGCCCAGCCGTTATTGCCGTTGTATTCAACATAGCCGTATAATCCGCCGGTGTAATATACAATATCAAAATCGAGTTCCGTGCCTGCCGCTATTGTGTCAATCACATCCGCGTTTCTGATATCCGGACCGTCATAAAGCGGAATCTCGCCGAAGGTCATTGCCTTGTCGTAGGGAAACTCCGTACCTGCCCGGAAGGTATCGGCCGTGAAAGCAAAATCAAACGAATCAAGCCACTGGAAGGTGTATGCCCATCCGCTGACGCCGTTATACTCAAACCAGCACCAGCTCGGGTAGGAGCCATCGTCCTGCGTTCCCGTATAATCCTCTGCGCCATATGAGGCTTCCAGCACGGTGCCGTAAGGGATAACCTCGCCGACCTCGGCATAAAGTTCGTTGGGGCCTTCACGAAGCCGGACGCCGTCTTTGTTGAGCACAAAGTATTTGATAGGTTGAGTGAGTTTGTTCTTTTCTACCGGTCTAACTGCGGACAGGTCAAATTCAATGCTGTCTGCCGTTACATATCCGCCCTCGTCACCGCGGTAGGTGTGGTAATACACCGTTCCGGTGTCGGGGTTGTCCGAGCGCCAGTCAACGGTTATCTGCGTTCCCGCGGGAATCACACCTGATTTCTCAAGCTCAAGCTCCATAGTTTCATTGAGATTGACATAAAACGCCGCGTCATCGTTTTTTACCGAAGCGGGAATATCATAGTAAGACGAGCAGTATTCCCTGGATTCGTAAGACATATCATAAAAATATGCCTGCGCAGTGAATGGTACACATAAAATAAGCACCGCAATAAACAATGAAAAGATTTTTTTCAAAAAATACCTCCTTAAAATCACACGTTATTACCCTCATTCGGATAGTCTTATTATAACAGAAAAAAGAAATATCGCAAGTCTTAACGGCTTAAGATCACATTAACAAGTCATTAAGTTCCCTGTATTGACTGTGTTTTTCCTGTATGCTATACTTAAAACAACGGAGGTGTTTTTATGATTTTTTATTTTTCCGGCACGGGCAATTCACGCTACGCCGCGCAGAAAATCGCCGCGATGACGGGCGACAGGGCCTATGACATTGCCGAAATAACCGGCGGAGATCTGCCCGGGGACGGCAACGCGGATGTTACCGGTTTCATCTTTCCCGTGTATTTTTCGGGTCTGCCCGAAATCGTAAAAAGATTCGCCTCCGACATAAAAGTTCACGCTGTACTCGGCACCTATGTTTTTTCCGTAATCACCTGCGGAGCGTCACCCGCGGCGGCTGACAAGAAGCTCGCGAAAGCGCTCGGCGTGAACATTGATTACAGCGCCTCCCTCGTTATGCCCGACAACTACATTGTCGCATACAACCCCTCCACGCGCGAAAAGGCGCTTGATACTCTCGCCGCCGCTCAGGGGGAAATCGATAAAATATGCAACGATATCCTGAACCGCAGGGCGCTTGTGAAAAGCAGTCTGAAGGGCTCGCTCTCCACCGCTTTCGTCTATCCGCTTTACGGCGTTTTCCGCACCACCCGCCCCTTCTTCGCGGATGAAAAATGCGTTGGCTGCGGCAAGTGCGAGTCGCTGTGCCCCGACTCGGCAATCAAACTCAAAGGCGGCATTCCCGAGTGGACAAAACCGAGGTGTCAGCACTGCGTCGCCTGCATAAACTCCTGCCCCGTTGACGCCATACAGTTCGGCAAAAAGACGGCGGAGCGCAACAGATACTGCATTGAAAAACTGATTTCCAAAAAGTAAAATGGCATAAAAGAAGCCCGCAGGAGAATTCCTGCGGGCGTTTTGTCTTTATTGTGATTATTTCTTTTCCTCGCCGAGGACCTGCATTTCAACGGGTTCCTTCTCGAAGTGGGAAACATATTTATCCTGATAATAGTTCTCCTGGCTGAAGTCGAGCGAGCCGTCGGGGGATATTTCAAGCACCGTGCAGCCGCGCTGCGAGCCGAGCTTGTAAATGCCGATATAGGCGAGGTAGTCCACGCTGTAGCCGTAGGTCAGGTCAACGCCCATATAGTTTACGGAGAAGTTGTTGAGGTGGTCGTGGCCGCAGAAGACGGAATCCGTTGAGCCGAGCGAAAGGATTGTTTCAAAGAGCTCGTCGTCGTGAATACCGCTGTAAACCACCTTGCCGCTCTCACCCGCGGCGCCGAAATTGAATTTAACATTTTCGGTGTCCTTATAACCGTTGTCGACATACTGAGTCCAGGCGTCCTTGTATTCCGTAAGCGGAATGTGGAAGAACAGCGAGGAGGGAACGCTCTCCCTGAGAGCGGGATATTTTGCGAGAAGCTCGGGGGAAGTTTCAAAGGTCTTCGCGTTTTTCTCCTTAACCGCCTTTATCTGCTTTGAATACCAGTCAACCTGATTCTGATGGATGTTGTCGTACTTCCACCAGATGCCGAAATAGTCGCCGTCAATATATGAATGGGAGTCGAGCATAATAAGGGAACGCGTGATGATTCCGTCGGAATTCACAACATTGAAAACCTGGTTGCCGCAGCCGTCAACATCCTCGGGGCCCGCCTGGAAAAGGCAGTGGGGATATTTGTCGGACGAGTACATCTCCGAAATATCCTCTCTCGAAAAATAGGAGTAAAGCTCCGTGTCGTGGTTGCCGAAGGTGAGAGTCCAGTAAACGCCGAGCTGCTCCATAAGGGAGGCGAAAAGCTTGGCGCTTGTTTTGTTGTTGAAGGTTCCCGACTGGAACGGAACGGGATAGGCGACATCGCCCGTGACAATGACGAAATCGGGCTTTTCCGCGCTTATCATCGCCGCAACGGCGTTGAGCGCCATGGAATCCTTTTTAATGCTCATCCAGCCGCCGCCGATATGAATGTCGGTGAGTTGAAGCACCTTGAGGCCCTTGTCGGAATAGATGTTCCAGAGCCCGCCGCCCATATTTTCATATCTGAGGTCGCAGCCAACCGCGGGGAAGGATTTTACCTTTTTGCCGTTGGCGGCAAGACCCACAGCCGTAATGCAGGTTGTAACAGCCGCAAAAGCGATTATAACGATAAGGATAATCGCCAGAACCTTTTTTACAACCTTGCCGCGGTTCTTCTTCGGTTTTTCTTCTTTATTTTTCTTGCTCATGATCTCTCACTCGAGGCAGAAGTAAACTTCCGCCTGCATTTCCTTCCCTATAGATTCTTTTATTGCTTTCGACTTGCTGACAAAGTCGCTGTCGCCTTTGACCGTTGCGGTGAACACGGCGTAATCGCCGTAGAGGTGGCAGTTGACATCGGCGCACTCAAGGCCGTGCTCCTCGATTATCCGCCTTGCCTCCCCGCATTTTTCGTTATCCTTTTTGCCCATCACGGCTCCACAGGTTTCAATAACCATTATCACACCCCTGACAGTGAGCACAACCGCTATGATTATGCCCATAAGCCCGTCCAGACTGTAACCCGCCTTCCGGCAGAGCGTGAAGGACACGAGCGTTGTGAGGGTGATGAAAAAATCGAGAAAACTGTCGAGCGCCATCGCCTTTATTGTATATGCGGGCGTTTTGCGCGACATCACTTTCAGAAATATGCCGAGCAGGAGTTTCACTCCCGCGGTTGCCGCCACAATCACGGCGTATTTAACTGTGTAAAAAACGGGGGTCGGGTACATAAGGCGCTCGAGCGAGTTGTAGCCGAAATAAAGCCCCGTAAGCGCGACGCAGACCGAGATGAAGATATCAATCACATTCTGAAGCCTGCCCGGTCCGAAGGGATATTTTTCGCTGACAAAACGCATAAGCACCGTCAGCCCGATGAGAGCCACAATACAGCCCGCGCAGTCAACTCCGTTGTTCACGGCGTCCGCATAAATGCAGATACTGTTTGAGGACAGACCTATATATAGTTTTACAAAAAATAAAACTAGGTTTACCGCGCATCCCGCCGCGACAAGGAAAACCTGATTTTTAATGAACTGTCTGTTTTTCATTTCAAAGCTCTTTTATATATTTAATAAAAATATATTATCATAATATATTATTGATAGTCAAGCACGGAAAAAGAAAAGAAAAAAGCGGTTTACCGAAAAGGTAAACCGCTGAAAAATTGACTTGAAGTCAAATTCTTGCGTTAATTTAACTTAAGCAACCTTTTTCTTTGTGCAAACATAAGCTGCTGCAGCCGCTACTGAGATAGCTGCGAAAGCTGCGATAGCGCCTGTTGCCGATGAACCGGTGGGAACATCGTCGCAATCATCATTGATTGCAGGAGCTGCTGAACCTGTGTAGAGGTCCTTGATCTTCTGCTTGAGATTGCTGAAGAGAGAAGCGATTGTGCCGCTCGAGGTGCTGATACCAACGTTTTCAAGAGCATCGCGGAAATTGTCAATTACTTTTGCAACTGCGTTGTCATTAACAGCTGTAATGTCGAACTTGGAGATAGCGTTGAAAGCTTCTGCAGCCGCGTTGGTGATTGATGCGAAGATGTCTGTGCCTGCTGTGAGGCCGGTGGAATCAACGATGTTTGTGATTGTCTCGCCGACACTGGAGAGATCGGGTGTATCGTCCGCAAATGCGATAGTGCTCATTGAAAGAGCAAATACAAGTGCAAGAACGATAGCGATTGCCTTTTTCATAATGAACCATTCCTTTCATAATTTATTGCAAGAGCAACAATTGTTAACTTATAATAGCACGAAACAGCGGGTTTGTCAACCTTTTTTTGATATATAAAGGAATATTGCGCAATTACCGCTATTTGTACAAAATAATCAAAACCGGGGTAATAAATTTAATAATATTGCCTATATCAGTCGGGAACGGGATTCGGGTTTTCCGTGTTCTGAACGGTTGTTGTGGTGGTAGTCGTAGTGGTTGTGGTTGTGGTGGTTGTGGGCTTGTCGCTGCCGCCGGGGTTGTCAACAGTGCCGCTGCCTACATCCGTGAAGGTCTTGGAATATACCGAATACCATCTGAAGTAAACATCCGAGCCGCTCTGGTAGATGCTGTCCTTGGAAAGGTTGCTCGCGGAAGCCGCCGAATGGAAGCCCGCCTTCTTCATACCTGTTGTGAAGAGATTCGCCATAGCGGATGATTTGAAGGTAACGCGCGCCTGCATAATGAGCTCGGTGATGGGGGATGTGAACCTGTTGAGAGTGCCGAACTTGAAGCCGGTTGCCCACCAGTATTTGGTGTAAGGTCTTGTGAAGAGCTTGTCATAGGAGCCGTTTCTGTCGCTGTCCCAGTAGAGGTCCATCTTCATATTGAGCCAGTTGGACTCGTCGGCGCACTCATAGTGGTTGAGCTGAGAGGCGTTGATTTCGGAGGTTTTGAACTGGTCGCTTGTGTAAACGCCGATTTCGCTGCCTACGAATACCCAGCCGTACTGACCCTTCCAGAGCTGAATCATCCACGCGAGGTCGTCATAGTCGAAACGGATTCTGAGCTTGTCGATATACATAACCGAGAAGCCCGCCGCCTGGTCGTAGATTTCGTTGTAGCCGAAGCCGGACTGCCAGCAGTCCTTGTCGTCGGTGTAGAAGTAGTCGCCTTCGCTGTTATAGCTGTAGCCGAGAACCGCCTTCTGCTCCATCTCGTTGAGGCCTCTGCCGAGCATATCAACATACCATACGCCGGTGTCGGTGTTTCTGCCGGTGGATTTTTTGGTTGTTGTCTTTTTGGTTGTGTTCTTGTTGCCGCTCGCCTTGGTTGTCGCGGCGCCCTTGACGGTGTTTTTGACCGCCTTTACCGTTGTGACGGGTTTGCCCTGAGAATCGGTTACAACCTCGCCCTTTTCGTTTGTAAGCTGTTCAACGGCAGTGCTTTCGGATTCGGGAGCGACAGTGGTGCTCTCCTCCTCAAGACTTGCCCTTGTTTTTGCTTCCATAACCGTTGTTGTTTCATTTTCAGGCTTTATTCTGTTCCTGAGAATGGGAACCGCGACGCCTACGCCCGCGATTACCACAACAGCAGCGATGACTATTGCCATAATCTTGGATTTGCTCATAATATTGTTCACCTCATAATATTTCAATGTATAGCAAAGTATAACAAAACAAAAATAATATGTCAACAAATGCTAAATCAAATTAATTCAATATTAATTTAATTTTAAGAATTTAACTGCGCACATCCTGCCAGACGAAGATTACATCGCAGATCTGGCGCTTGTAAGTGTCCTTCACGGTGGGGTCGAAGTTCGTTACCTTTCTGAACCCGACGCTGCTGAGAGCCGCGTCAAACTTCTCCGCCATCTCGCTGTCCTTAAAGGTTATTCTGCCAAGGACCCTGATGCTCGAGGTGTCGTTCCTGTTCCTGAGTTGGCCGTCAACAAAGCCGGTCGGCCACCAGTAGATGTCGTAAGTTCTGGTGAACTGGGCGGAATAGTTGCCGTCGTAGTCGTCATCCCAGAGCATTGTCATTTCCATATTGAGCCAGTCGGCTTGTTCGGCGCAGTTGTAGTGGTCGAACATGCCGCCGTATTTGCCCGCGGTTCTGTTGTAAAGACCGATTTCACAGCCGACGGTGCCGATTTCGTCATCGGAGATGTAGGTGCCCTTCCAGAGCTGAATCATCCAGTCCTTGCCGGCGTAGTTCTTGAACGCTATGCGGCAGGTTTCAATGTGGAAGTCAATAAGCGATGCGGCTGAATCGTAAAATCTGTTGTAACCGTATTTTGCCTGCCTCGCGTTTTTGTCGTCGTTATAAATATATTTCTTTGTGCCGTAAACGTCGTAGCCCTGTTTTCTCAGCCCCATAATGGTCATATCCTGGGCGAGAGTGCCCGACGAGGTCTGCACATTCTTTTTTGTGGTTGTTTCGGTCGGTTTTTCCGTGGGAGCCGTTGCGGAACTCTGCGCGGGAGCGGTTGTTTCGCCGGGCTTTGCAGTTGTATCCCCCGCACTTCCGCCGCTGCCGCCCGCCTGAGTGCTGTTCTCCGCCCTCGTCGCCGCCGGCGGGGCTTTTGTGGCGTTCGCCTGAGATACGGTTTCGGTAACATTTTCGATTATCTCCGCGGCGGTCGCGGATATTGTGACCTGCTCTTCGGTCTGTTCCTCTCCGGCGGAGATGTGCTGCTTTGCGGTGCCCGCTTCACCCGATGAAACAGGCATTTCCCTTGAGCGGATCGCAACAAACATAACCGCGCAGATTATAACCGCGAGAACCGAGGTGAGTGCCACAGTCAGTGTTTTGTTCATCGTCCTGCCTCCTTTTTTGTTTCACTCATTTTGCCTTTTTCGAAAAATACCCGATTTTACTTTTTAATATTATAGCAATAATAATGCTTTTGTCAACAATAATATAATTATATATTTGTAAATATTTTTATATAAAGGGTACTGCGTTTTCATATGGTTTCTTAATGGCGAATGCCGAATTTCGAATTGAGGGGCTTCGCCGATTGTATGTCCTCGCGGACGTTCCTGTTGCGGGCGGATAATATCCGCCCCTACGACGCAAAACTCCGTTTTGCCCGAAACGCCGGACAGTGTTCCCTACTAAGCCTTCCCCTCCGAGGTTATTCCCCTGACAGGGGAAATGTCGCGTAAGCGACAAAAGGGCGCCCGTTTTCGGAGAAAAAAGGTGGATTGCATGTGTAGCGAGCAAGACGGATGAGGTGTAAATCGGCACTAAGTGCCCATTAATTCGGAATATGGAATTCGGAACCTGGAAATATAATATAATCGGGTGAGGGCGAAGCCCTCCTTTAACTGCTCACTCCTCACTTCTCATTGCTCATTAAACAAAGCACCACGGGTCTGCCTAAGTGGGCAGACCCGTGAATATTATTTATTATTCTTCGAAATAGAACTGGAACTGACCTTTGTTCTTGCTCTTTTTCTTTTTATCCTTCTTTTCCTTTACGGGTTTTACGGGGGCGACCGGTTCGGGTTCCGGCTCGGGTTCCGGTTCGGGAGCGGGAGGAAGCTCGTCTTCGTCCTCTTCATCCTCTTCCTCTTCGGGTTCCGGTTCCGGTTCGGGCGGAGGAGGAAGTTCTTCCTCTTCTTCGTCCTCGGGTTCCTCCTCGGGTTCTTCTTCCTCTTCGGGCTCCTCTTCTTCCTCGTCTTCTTCCTCTTCCTCGTCCTCATCGGGCTCTTCGTCCTCTTCCTCTTCTTCGGGTTCTTCGACGGGAGCCGCAACGGGAGCGGGTTCGGCGGGGGCTTCCTCAACGGGAGCCGGAGCTTCTTCGCCCTCCTCTTCGGGGGCTTTCTTTTTCTTCTTTGAAAGAGCGAGAAGGAGTATTAACAGCAGGGCGAGAACCGCCGCCGCGATTATGAGAATCTTTGTGAGGGAGCCGTCTTTTTCAGCGGGTTCAGCCGCGGTGGTATCGGGTTCCGCCTCGGTCGCGTCGGTGACGGGCGCTTCGGTCTGTTCCGTCTGCCCCGCGGTTTCTGTTTCGCCCGCGGGCTCGGTTGCCTGAGTATCCGTTTCGGCGGGGGCTTCGGTTGTTATCTCTGTGGGCGCCTCGGTCACTTCGGGGGTTTTGCTCCACGCGGTAACGCTCGCTTCCTTGGTGATGGGCTTGCCGTCGCCGAGATCTATTGAAAGAACGGCTTTGTCATTTGCCGCGATGTCGTCATCGGCTGTGAGTTTAACGGTTGATTTCGCGCTGTTGCCCGCTGCCGCCTCACCCGCTTTTTTAAGCTGAGTGCCTGAGCCGTTAGCGGTAAACGCGGACGCCGAACCGCCTGTGAGTTTCATAAAGTTGCTGAAGCTTTCCTTCTCGGAAACCTTCGCGTTCGCGGGATAAAAACCGGTAACGGGAACTTCTGAAGCGGAAAGCTTCTTTTCCGCGGCCGCCTTGTTCGCCGCTGTGGCATCGCTGCCGGTGCACGCGCCGTCGGAATATATCACGGGCACTACATTGTCCGCCTTGCTCGCGTCCGCAAGCTCAACGAGCTTTGAGGTTGCCGCGTAGAAAGAGGTATATTGACCGTCGCATGTGATTTTGTCAACCGCTGCTTTCGCCGCCTGCTTGCTTTCGCCGCCCTTGAGGACCTGCTCAACCTTCTCATCGAAGGTGTAAAGCACGAGCGTGTCGTCCTTGCCGAGCGAATCGATAAGCGCTTTGATGCCGGCTTTCTGCGAGTTGAACTCCGCCTTTGTGTTTGAAGCGGAGGTGTCAATCATGATAATCCATTCGGTCGAGCCCTTTTCGGCGTTTTCAACACCGCTCACCGTGAGGGGCTTGCCGTCAAGGGTAGCTGTTATTTTGCCGGCGTCAAGGTTGCCCGCGCCGGATACGTCAACGCTGATTTCGGGGAGCGCGCTTGTGTCAATTCCCGCTATTTCAGCCGCGTAGGCGGGCAGAACGGCGAAGAACGCCATCACAACGCACATAACGATTGCAATAATGCTCTTTCTCATAAACTCATCTCCTGATTTGTCTTGTATATTTCATTATAACATATACTTTATTAAAATCAAATATTTTTTTATTATTTTAACAACCTTTGCGCAAGGTTCAGCGCGCAGGCGACCGTCTGATCCATATCAAGATATCTGTATTCCCCGAGTCTGCCGCCGAAATACACATTTTTCTCACTGTCGGCAAGGGCTTTGTAACGGGCGTAAAGGGCGCTGTTTTTCTCATCGTTTACGGGATAGTACGGCTCATCGCCCCTTTCCCAACGGGCGCTGTATTCCCGCGTGATGACCGTGCCGGGAATGTCGTTTCCGTTTTCATCTTTGCCGAACTCAAACCACTTGTGTTCGATTATTCTTGTAAACGGCGTTTCGGAATCGGTGTAGTTGACAACGGCGTTGCCCTGATAATTTGAGGTTTCAAGAGCCTCGGTTTCAAATCTGAGGCTCCTGTATCCGAGGGCGCCGAAGCAATAATCGAAGTATTCATCGACCGCGCCCGAATATATCACCGTTTTCGCGATATTCTCATATTCATCCTTTTCCTTGAGATAATCGGTGCCGAGGCGTACCTCAATGCCCTCGAGCATTTTTTCGGCAAGGCAGGTGTAGCCCCCGACGGGAATGCCCTGATAAAGGGCGTTGAAATAGTTGTTGTCAAAGGTGAAGCGCACGGGGAGCCGCTTTATTATAAAAGCGGGCAGGTCGCCGCATTTTCTGCCCCACTGCTTTTCGGTGTAGCCCCTGACAAGCTTTTCATATATATCCCTGCCGACAAGGCAGATTGCCTGCTCCTCGAGGTTTGCCGGCTCACCTTTGATTTCGCCGCGCTGCTTTTCAATCACCGCCTTCGCCTCGTCGGGGGTTTTCACGCCCCACATGGCGTTGAAAGTGTACATATTGAACGGGAGCGAATAGAGCTCGCCTTTGTAATTTGCAACGGGCGAGTTTGTGTAGCGGTTGAAGGAGGCGAACTCGTTTACGAAATCCCAGACAGCTTTATCGTTCGTGTGAAAGATGTGCGCGCCGTATCTGTGAACGTTCACGCCGTTTATCCTTTCGGTAAACGCGTTTCCGGCTATGTGAGGGCGCCTGTCTATAACAAGCACGCTTTTGCCGGCGTCCTTCGCTTTGCGGGCAAAGGCCGCTCCGAACAGCCCCGCGCCCACAACAAGAAAATCATACATCGTCAGTCTCTCCGATTCCGGTGTTTTCAATACTTTCCGCAACGATCTCCGCTTCGGCTTCTTCCGCTTTCTCAGTGGGTTCATCTGCCGCGGGAGTAACGGCTTCCTCATTTTCGGCTGTTTCCTCTGTTTGAGTTTCGCCGTCGGGAGCGAGTTTCGCGTATTGCCCGTGCGTGTTGTTCGCAAGCCCGAGGAAGATGAAGAAGAAAGGAATTACATAAACCATCCTGTTGCCGACGAACGCCGACGCTATATAGCCGAGCGAGGCGGTCAAACAGATGAGTGTGACATTGTCAACATGCGCCCTTCTTTTAAGCGCTTTTATAAATATCGACACAAGTCCGCCGATATAGATAAGCCCGGCGGGAATGCCGAAATCGACCATATAGTCGAGATATTCGTTGTGAACCTTTTCCTGGGCCGTGTCGTTGAGAAGGCGCTGCACCGTGCCTTCAAACCCGTGCCCGAAAAACGGTCTCTCTTTTATATACCCCGCCGTGGCTCTCCACAAGCCCCAGCGAGCCGTGCCCGCGTTGTCCGCGTCCTCCGCGTTGGTGGCGATTTTCTCAACATCGCTGCCGAGTTTAATCACTTCGCTGAAAAAGCTCTGATATTTCAGTCCCACAACAAAGCACACCGCGAGGAAAATCAGCAGCATTGAAAGCGCGCCGAAGCTGAATTTACGCTTCTTTATCGACGCGGCGACAATCAGGAATGTGAGCGCCACAAGGCAGGCGAGGAAGCCGCCGAAACTGTCGTTGAAGGCGAGGACCGCGCAGTTGAGCAGGAAGGAAACAAGCGAGAGCGCCTTTACGGCTCTGTTCTTTTCAAGCGTGAACAGCCCCGCCGAAAGCGCGATTACCATTGTGAGATAGTAGGAATAGAAATTGCGGTGGCGGAATATAACCGTGAAATAGTCGGGGCTGAAAATCGGTATTTTCACAATGAAAAAGTCTATAAGCGACATCACGCCTATAACAAACGCGGTGGAAAGAAAAAAGCCGATAACCGCGTATTTGATTTTTTCTTTTCTTATCATCGACCCGCAGAGATAATAAACAAGAAAATACAAAAGGATTACCACCGTTCCCTCCGCGCGCACGGTAAAGCCGAGCACATACGCCTTCGGCGTGTGCTGAACCGCTGCCGAAACAGAGACAATCGCGCACAGCGCCGTGAAGAAGAACATCGGTATTATGTCGGTTGTCGGTCTCAGATGCGTCTGCCGCGCGTAAACGGCGTGTGAAATCCACGCGACAATCGCGAGGAGCAGCGAAAGACAGAAAGCGCCCTGAACAATCGGAATCTGCAGGTTGCCTATTCCCTCGCCCGTTGTAAGCAGATGCGCGAGATCCTTTGTGCTTATATCAAGGGTATGCGGCCTGACCCTGACCGCGTAAACTATCATGTGCACAATCGGCGTAAGCAGATAGCAGAACAGCGGCGTTGCCAGCCACACCTCGTGACTCTTCGGAAATATGTCGCTGAGAGTATATCGGTTTTCGGTTAAATATTTCAGTTTTGACATAGTACCTCCGGGTTAATCGTTTTTAAGTCTGAATATGCTCCATACGCTGTCGATAATCTTTTTTCGGAAAACTATCACCGCCGCAAGAGCAAGCGCCACTATAGAATATCTTATAACAATATATTTGTATGTAAGAAGAAGCAGCAAACCAAAAGCGGTAAAAGCAGCGGAAATCAGCAAAATAATTTTTGTGCTGTACGGCTTTATACCTCCGCAGTTTTCTCTGCAGACTTTGTTCATAAACAGATAATGACAGCACGCATAAACAATATAGCAGAACAGCGTTGTGTACCCCGCAGCAATATAGCCGAATTTTTTGATAAAAATAAGGTTTAATACAATATTCAGCGCCGCTCCGGCAACGCTCGCTATGGTGATAAAAGTCCGTTTTTCGTAATAAAATGCGAACTTTGCAAAAAAATCATAAATAAACATATAATAAACGCTCAGAACTACCGGCGGAATAATCCACACCGCATCAAAGTATTCAGCCGGAGCAAATATCCTGACGGCCTCGGGAGCTATGAGAATCAGGACAATATTGGCAAAGGCAACCAGTATCATAGCAGGATATGCAACAATTTTTATGTCTTCTGTTTTTTCAGCCTTTATCTTTTTGTATACCCATGGACTCAGTGTTTGTGACAAAGCATTGTTGATTATTGTCATAATCATGGAAAGAGAATACGCCAACCCATAAATTCCGGCAAATCCGTCTCCGGCAATGCGCCCTATCATAATTCGGTCTGAGCTGTTAAGAATTACCTGGGACAAATAATGCGGAACCAAGGGCAGATTAAAAGCAAGCGCATACTTCCAGTATTTTAGCGAAGCAAAATGCCCGCCTTTTTTTATCTGTATAACAAAAAGCGGAACATAAACCGCCAAAGCCACAAAAAAGTTGCCGAGTATCCTTGCAGTAACCTTATCCTCTGAAGACATAATCAAAACAACCGACAGAACCGGACTCAGCACCGCGACTGTCAGTGTAACAACCACCAGTGCTTTATACTTGTATTCATTGCGCTGTTCTGCAAGCCAGAATCCGAAAACAGATGAAAGCCAGATAAGCGCAATCATCAGAATCATCTGTTCCGTGGTCAACGACAGTAAATTATTCCAGAATCCGCGGAATAAAAAGTAAACGAGCGCCCAAAAAGACGAAAGCAGCAACGACAGTCCTTGCATAGAAGATGTATATTTCTTTGCGTCTTCCTCGAATTTCACAAGCCCCTGCTGGAACACCCCTGCGGACAAATTAAGCGAAATTACAATCGTCAGAATCTGAAGCCACGAATTAAAAACATTAAATTGACCGTATTCAGATGTTGAAAGAAGGCGCGTAAAAATCGGAGTTGTTATGACAGCAACCCCTTTTTGTATTATTCCGCAAACAAGAGCCCAGAAAGATGCTTTCGCCTGAACAGACAGATTAACAAAACAATTCTTTATTTTGGAACACATATATTAAAACTAACTATCAATTATATTTAAAAATCTTTCGAGGCACCATAACTGCCACTTCTGATTGCCTGTAAATCCCGAAATATCAAGATTAGATTTAAACTCAGGCCTTATAGGTCCGGTCCAATCTTTAAAATAATAATCCACCGGTCTTGGCATTGGAATTTTTTCCGGTACGGGAATATCCGGATATTTCATTTTGAACAGTTCACGAATCAGATATTTTGACTCACCTTTTCTTATCCTTTCCAAGTCAAGGGGGGTTGACATCTTCACCATACCGGATGGATCATAGAACGGCAGATATTTCATTTCTGCGCATATAAACGCATTACAATATGAACCGCTTGATTCATATCCGAATATATCATTTATAAATTTCAGATAATCTATCTTATTTCCGGGCAGGCGGTATCTTTCAAAAACATAAAGCATATCGACCGGCTCATTAAGAACTGTGTCCGGCTTACAAAAAGTATAAAAATCCACCCATTCATCAAATCCCCAGTCTTTGGCAAGCATTTTATTCATACCGCCGAAAGTAAGGTCGCTTCCGTCTGCGGCGACCATCATTTCCACGCCATCGCTTTTTGCCTGAAGCGCCGCTTCCATAATCTGAGGCTCTATAGAATGAACAGGCGCACCTTTTCTTTTCATAAGTGTATCAAGATTCTTTTCCACAACGCGCCAATCGATATCCACATAATGCAGTTTAAGATGATATTTATCCGCATAAAGCTTCGCTCGTATCATATCATCCTTACCGTATTCACCGTTGAGAAAACGGAAAGTATAAACATCTGTTCCCGGTTTCAAAAAAGCAGCAAGACATGCCGAATCCATTCCGCCGGACAAAAGCAGTCCTAGTTTGATATCGCTTTTTTCTTCAAACAGCCTTCGATAAGCAGCGGCAATTTCCTGCGCTGTGCTGACTTCAATTTTATCACCCGAATTAAACAGGGAATCTTTTGAGTGAATAACACCTTCGGCAAAATCCTTGTTGTCATCTTCTATATAACGCAAGGTAAGATATGAACTCATGCAATAGTTTTTATCAACCATACAGACTAATCCCTTTCAATAGTAATAGCTGTTTCCGGATTATCTCTGACCTGTGTAAGGGCTTTGCTGATAAGCGTTGAAGATATCCCCTTTGTATATGGAAAATATACTACTTTTATTCCGTTATTTCTGCAATCTTCCTCATATTCTTTCCACTTATCTGTATCATACCAGTCATCTCCTACAAACAGAATGGTGGCATCAAGTTTTTTGCACATTTTAACTTTATCCATATCACTTTGCGGAACAACTGCATCTACATATTTAATGCTTCGGATTATTTCGAGTCTGTCTTCAAAAGGAATCATGGCTTTCTTACCTTTATATGTGACAAGGTTATCGGTTGTAACTCCGACAACCAATTTATCGCACATTCCTTTTGCATTTTTTAAAAGATTCAAATGACCTATATGAAACAAGTCAAACACTCCGGCCGTGTAACCGATAATCATTTTTTCATCTTCTCTCTTTCTAATTGTGCATAGTATTCATAAGGTTTTGTTAAGTCATATATGTACGCAGTGTGCCCGGATGATCTTTCGTTTTCATTTGGTATTTTCATATAATCGCCAAAATCCTGCCTCAAATATGAATCGTAGCCATTTGGTACATTGATATAAACATCTTCAAATTTCATAGGGATTGTTTCGTCAAACATTTTCTTATCAAATACAAGTCTTCTATATTCAATGCCAAGTCTCCATGTAAAACATACTTTTTTGCTATTATCATACGGAAACTTCATAAACATTTTTGTTATACGATTTGAAAAATAATCATAATTATTTCTAAACATGAATCCCACCGGTTTTTTAAAAACATCTTTAACAAATTGAATCGGTCCCATGTTTTTTCTTGGAAACACATCGTAAAGACGCACCATAGAATTCAGTTTTGAACACAATGTTGCAGTTCTAATCAAGCGTTTTTCCTCTTTTGGGTCATCCGGCAATCCGTCCACAGGCATTATATCTACAAATGCGCCGCCAAACATATCGGGTTGACCCTTAGCATACAAATCCACCATTGTAGTTTTTTTATTATGAATCCTTATAGAAAGAAAAAAATTATGAACCGAATTATCATAATCCAGTTTTACTAAATAATTCGGTAATTCTTTATAAAGATTTGTCCTGAATAATTCATAATCTTTTCGCGGCATAGCAATATCAATATCATCGTCCCACGGTATAAACCCTTTATGTCTTATTGCACCTATACATGTTCCTCCTATTGTATAGTATTCTAAATTGTTCTTCTTAAATATTTTGAGTACTTCTTTTAATACTTCTTGCTCTGCATTTTGAAAATCGTTCATTTTTTCTCCAAATACTAAAGTTCTGATAAAGTCTGCTGGCTTAAAAAGAGTGACAGTTTTCGTCTATCTTAATACAAAATTATTTAATATATTTCACCCAAAGCAATCTTAAATGTTCATAAAAGAAACTTGGTGTATGATATTTAACAAAATTCTTAAGCTTTTGTTTGTTTAACCCCAAGTTCTTTTTTTTATGAAAAACAAACGGTGTAACTTCTTTGTTGAATGTCCAGATTTTCTTTTCAATATTATACTTCCAGTTATTATAGCCGAAATAATCATCATCCAAGCAAAATGATTTAAGATATGATTCCGGCAGATAGTCATAGTTTATCAAGCACGCCCAGACATCTTCCGTTGCGGTAACAGTGCAGTTATAAAAATCGCCGAGCAATTTATACCACTTCGCGTCACCGGACGCGTATTTTATAAACTCCTTTTGCGCCTCTGTAACTTCGGCAGGTATTCTGTTCGGCTCGTTACAGACAGGAATGATTTCACCGGTTTCATCAGCCCTGATTTCCCGCAACTGTCCGTAAGGCACAGACAGCGCCCCCTCCAGGAATAGCAGATTATCATAAACGGGATGCAGAGAATCCGTTGTATATGCCACGCAGTCGCATTCGCACCCGATTCGTTCGGGATACGGCTTGGGATTAAGGAACAGATATTTGCCCGACACTTTGCAGCCCAGCATCCTGCTTAAATAATACTGCGCCCTGCCGCTGTAGCCAAGATCCACTATTGTCAGATCGGATTCCCCGGCTTCGGCTCTGCATTTTTCAATATATTCAATATAAACTTTTCTGAGTTTTTCGGAATTCGTGAGTATGTCTTCAACATAAGGAGCAATCTGTTTTAAAACCTGTTTCTTTTTTTTAGGCAGATCAACTTGAATATCACCGATTTTGTCATCTTTGAGAGTATATCCGAATCTGTGCTCGAGCAATTTTTTTATATTGCCGTCAACATAGGATGAATCAAGAAGTTCTTCTATATCATCAACAGTTTTCAGACTTGCCGCGGCAGACGCCCTGCGGGAAGTATAGAACAGGCAGTTTTTCTGAGGTTCAACGCCCGACGACCTACAGTATTCCAAATACATCGGCTGAAGGATGTAGCCCTCTCTTGTTACAAAAAGCAAAAGCGAATCATCTTTATTGTTTATCAGACTCCGCATGAAACAGGAAAGCACCGAGCCCATCCATAAGCCCAAAACCGCGTTTTTATCATAACTTTCCGAAAAAACATTATTAAACAAAATCCGGTTGCACAGTTCTCCAAGCAGAAGAGAGTTACCGAATTCTCCGTTATCGTGCTCGAAAAGGTTTTCATACATTTTTACCGATGAAAACTTTTCAGCGGGATTATCAACAAGGAAGGCATTGCCTCCGATTTTCTTTAAAACTTCATAATCCGAATATCTGTTATCGCCGAAATGAACGATTTTTTTACCGGGGAACTTTTCAAAAACCATGCGCCATAATTCTCCGCTGTGCTTTGTCGCTCCCATTTCATTAGAAGCAAAAATGTCCACATCAGCGGGATAACCGCATTTTTCGAGAAGGTGTTTTATTATCTCCGAAGACAAATACATATCGCTGACAAGGACAATCTTTTTTCCGGAATTGTATAAATCAATATAAAAATCGCGGATATCTTTGCGCGGATATGCAACCAGTTCTTCGGCATACAGTTCAAGTTCATATAATCTGTCAATTGTTTGACCGCTTAAACCGTTTGATTCTCCGATTGAATTGATAATATCTTTAAGTGTGTAGCTGTTATTCAATTCACTTTCAACAAGGTTTTGCTCGGCTTGGATTCGCGCTTTCCGATAATCAAAATCTATCAGGGACTCCTTTTTTGCAAGCAAATCAACAAGAGAAAACACATCAACCGGGTGCAGCACTTTGCGGGTAATCAATGTGTCGAAAACATCAAAAGAAACTATATCCGATTTTTCAACTGCGTGTTTCGCTTGTTGAATGTTAAGCATAAGTAATCCTCATTCAAAAACTTTTATCATATTTCTGCCCGAGAAATTTGGCTTTTAAAAAGGCGGTGCCTTTTTTGAGCATATTGACTTTTTCCATACTGACTACGGGGATTTCTTTCAGCCAGGATTTGTCAATTCTGCCCGAGGTCAGCTGGTAATCCAGCCAGACATTGAAAAGGATTTCCGCCACTCTGCCCGGGTAGCGCCTCTGAAAAGCGGTCATTTCACTCTCGTCCGTTTCGCGCCTGAGCTCAAAGAGAATATCGAAAAGCCAGCGGCAGTAATCGTCAAGCAGGTCCTTTCGCATAATCATCATATTGAACATATATCCGCTGCGTCTGCCGACAGCCCGTGTGAAGCTTGCGGAATACTCCGGATATTTGCGCGCGATTATCTTCTCCGCCGTGTCGAGATGCGAGCCGTCAAGCGTGTGGGCGTAGTGGCTGTAAAGCGTTTCAATATAGTAGCGGCGCTTCTTCGGCGTGAATATTTTTATTTTTCCGAGATACGGCTCAATCTGCGCTTTTGTAAGCAGGTAATCAAAGCCGCCCTTTCGCGCAAACGAGAAATGCCGCCTGTAATGGGCAAGCCCTATGTATCCGGCGTCAAGGTTTTTCCACGCCCAGTAAAGCCCAGTAAGTTCGGAGTAATAACCGTTCAGGGCGGAAATGTTCTCACCCGAGTTGTCGGGAGCGAAGCCCCCGGGCGCTTCGCCGTTGACCGCCGCGCCCACAAAAACCGGAAGATACATTTCGTCCTCGGGCATTCGGTATTGCTTGTGCGATGCGACAATGATTTTTATTGTGTCACTCATAGTTTACTGCGCTCCGTCGCGGGTGAGAATCGAGAGCACGGTTCTCAGCACGCATAAAAAATCAAGGTACAGCGAATAGTTTTTGACATAATAGTATTCAAGTTCAAGGCGCTCGCGGTAGCTTATGTTGGAGCGTCCGTTGCAGCCCCACCAGCCCGTGATGCCGGGTTTTACCTGCATATAGAGTTTCATTCCGCCGTGCGCCTCAAGTTCACCGGGCACGAGCGGCCGCGGACCGACGAGCGACATCTCGCCCCTGAACACATTTATCAGCTGCGGAAGTTCGTCGAGCGAGGTTTTGCGCAAAAATCTGCCGATTTTTGTTATGCGCGGGTCGTCGGAGAACTTCTGATTTGCCTCCCACTCGGCGCGGTATTGTTCATCCTCAAGCAGTTCGCGCAGGATTTTATCCGCGTCGGGAACCATTGTGCGGTATTTGTAAATGTTGATTGTTCTGCCGTTTCTGCCTACCCTTTCCTGGCGGTAGATAATCGGGGAAGAATCGCCCGTGATGAGATATACAAGTTTGACAAGCAATGTAAACGGAGCGAGAAAAACGAGCCCGACTGCGCTGAAAATTATATCGACGGCTCTTTTCAATACCGAATAGAGATTCTGACCCGCGGTGAAGGAATAGAGCCCCGCCGAGAGCGTGTTATATACGCCGACCGTGTCAACGCCGTAATCCTCGGTCTGAAAGCCGAGCAGATTCTCAACGCTCAGGTGTACGCCGATACCGTTTAAAATGAGCGCCTTGTAGATGTCGTCGCCCAGAACGGACGGGCTTGCCGCAACAAGGATTTCCTCAATTCCGTTTGCTTTTATGAAAGGGACTATGTCCGCTGAATCCGTAACGGTTTCGACCTCGACAGAAGCGGCTGCCGCGCCGGGGATGAACGCGCCTTTAACCTCATATTTTTCGAAGTCGCCGCCTGTGGCGTTTTCAATTATTTCGTCAATGCTCTCGCCGCTGCCCACAACGAACAGCGCCGTTTTTTTCGGGTTGTAGATTCTCACCTTGCCTGAGAGAATAAGCTTTTTCCACAGGCACTTGAGCGCGAGGGAGATGAGGAAATACAGCCCGTACATTGTGAGAATCATCTGGCGGGAAAAGACCGTGCCGATTTTTAAAACATAGAACAGCACGCCCGCGGCGAGAAGGTTATAGAAGGCGAGTAGCAGAGCGTGAACAATCTCCTCATAATACGGGCGGCGCAGGATTTTGCTGTCCGAATTTGAGACGAGGCAGATTACAATATCAATGAGAATGGCGATATAGAAAAGCGCCATCCACGAGCTGCTCCGAACAAAGCCGAGGTCGCGGAATTTGATAAGGTATGAAAGAGCGAAGGAGACAACCAGCGAAACAACGTCGATTATCATAAAATCGATATGGCGCGAGCCGTCCTTTGCCGCCGTGCTTTTCACTGCCCCATCACCTCCCGGACATAATTATACAAGTTTATTATATCACATAATTTTATAAAAATAAAGATATATAAAAAGAATAATCCCGCCCTTCGGGTGAAGGGCGGGAAAATGCTGTTTTGGGTTTTTAGCTGATGCCGCGCAGGCCGAGAAGCCTGATTGTGATGACATCGGTGCTGCCTATGAGTTTCTCGCTGCCGTAGAAGGTAATCGGCGTGATGTAGAGTTTAACCTCCGTTACGCCTTCCTTCTTGAGGGCATTGATAACTTCTTCGGGCACTTCGAACACATACTTGCCGTTTTCGGTCAGGTTTGTCCAGTTCTTTGCGTTGCCCTCGGCTGTGGCGATATTTGTGCCGTAGTAGAGAGTAACATTGCTCATGTTGATTGACGGAACGCCGGTATCGCCGCTCTTGTATTCGTGCTTCACAAGGTTGCCTTCGGTATCCGTTTCCTCAATCACGTAGCTGTAGGAGAGGTCAACCTGAACGAAGTTTCTGGAGTTGCTTACATTGGCAAGGTTCTTGTTGTTGAGTTTGAAGTGAACCTCTTCGTTCATAATCTTCTGGTCGGTCTGTGCGTTGTTCGCGCCGACCTGCTGTGTGGCGCTTGTGAGAAGGATGTAGCCCGTTGACCTGTAGGAATCGTTGTACTCGTCGTCGCTGTTGACGAATTCCGCCGTGGCGGGCTCAGCCGAAGGTCTGTAAGCCGCGATGAGGGTGTTGGCGAAGAGCTTCGCTTCCATTGCGGTAAACTGGTTGGTGTGGCCGGCGCCGGTGTATGTGATATTCTTGCGCGAGTAGATGAAGTAGTTGTTAAGCGCGTCGTTGGGAATATCGGCATATTCGTCGCCCGACATGCAGTACCAGCAGGATACGTCGTCGCCGTTCATATTGAGCTGATAGACCTGGTCGTGAGTTTCCTTGACGGTCATTGTGCCGTTTTCGTCAAATTCGTAACCGCCGTTTTCATCAATAATCTTGTTGCCGTTGTCATCGAGTTTATAGATGTTGATGTCGTACGGATAGCAGGTAATCTGACCCTTGTTTGTCTGGGTTATGCGCGTTGATCTGTAGACTTCGTCCTCGGAGCTCCACATTGTAAGAGTCGGGAGAAGTTTGGTGTTCTGATTGTAGCGCGCAAGAGTGTGACGGGTGTAGCCGCCGACATATTTATCCGTCTGTGTCCTGTTCGTGCCGGGAACATAGGAGATTGAATAGTCGTTCGCGAGCATATTCGAAATGGATGTGTCATAGTAGTAGCCGTCACCCGCGAGGGTCTGCCTGTTTTCGGTGGCGGTGGTGTAGATATTCTCGCCGTGACCCTTGTTACCGTCGTTGTAATAACCGTTCTGCAGCGTCCAGTCGGCAACGGCATAGACATTCTGTTTTACGCAGTTGCTGCCGCAGTTCGGGCAGGTGGTAACCTGCGAGTAAGATTCAAATCCGCAGTTGACGCCCTGGCATACCCATTTGTCCGCCGCGTGGCTCTTTGCCTTCTCTTTGATGGAGTAGGTCACGCCGTAACGGTCAAGGCCGCAGACATCGCGCAGAAGGTTAATCCAGTAACCGTTTCTTTCACGTTCATCAGCGGTGAGGTCAAGGCTTCCGAGCCAGTTGGCGGCTTTGTTGATGAAGTTGTCGCCGCCGAAGAGGTTGCCGAGCCAGTTAAGACCGCTGGAGAGCCAGTCAGCAACGGTGTTGGCCGCGTTGATGCCGGTTGAAAGAATGAGGTTGTTCGGGAAGTTGTTGTAAACGGTTGTGGTATCGTGGGTCAGAAGAACCGCCTTACCGGAGTCGATGTAATCGTGGATGGCGAACGCGGAACCCATGTTAAGACCGACGTTTGTGGAGAGCGAGCCGAGGTTGATACGTCCGGCTTTACCCCAGTTATCCGCGAAGCCGAGGATAAGCATGTTGTACTGGTCTATGAAGTCCTCTGTATAGTTTCTTATCTGGTAGCCGTTGTGGCCGTCCCAGTCGCCGATGCCGCCGTATTTGGCGTTGAGGTCTTTGACATTGATACACTGGAGGATTACGAAGAAGTCGGGAACAAGTCCGCCGTAGCCCGCCATCTTGCCGTTGTGTTCTTTATAGTACTGATAGTAGGCGCTGTAATCTTCCATTTCGCCGCTTTCGTTTGTGGGACCGAACATCATATAATAGGTGTCGGACGCCCTTGTTTCCATAACATTGTTGTTCTGGAAGATGAAGTCAGGGCCTGTACCCTCTTCGACGAACCAGTTTTTACCTACGCCGAGAAGGTTCTTGAATTCGGGGCTCGCGAATACCGTGCCGTAATACAGGTTGCCGTCCGTTTTGCCGGATGCTCTGTAGGTCCAGTCCCAGTCTGAGGGGAGAACCTGAAGAACATTGATAACAGACGCGGATTCGGGTCTTATATAAGCGTAGTTCTGGTAGGAGTCGTGGAGGTTATCGTAGTTTATGCTGCCGTCCGCATTGTAGATTGTGCCGTTGTCGTCAAGCTTAATAATCTCAATCTTCCACGGAAGAATACCGGTGTAATCCGAGGGCAACTGCCTGTACATCTTATATGTATATGTGCCGGTCTTTGTGGAAGCGCGCAGAGCAGTCTTCGCTATCTGATAGAAGGAGCCGCCGTTATATGCCTGCTCAACCGTGCAGTCGGTAAGCTCGTCTTCCTTGAATTTACCGTCGGAGTTGAGGTCAACATAGAAGTTCAGCTGGTAACGGGTTGTGGCAACCTTTACGTCGGTGGAGTTCTGAATTGCGAACTGAATTTCGATTGTGTTGTTGGTTATCTGCTCGGGATACGCCTTGACGCTGTCCTCATTGGCGACTATCTTCGGGCAGGAAAGACCGATGTAATTTACAAGGTCGGCTTTCTTTTCGGGCTTTGCCTCAAAGTCGCGCTCCGCGAAAAGGTTCTTGCCGTAGAACGCGGGAATTCCTTTGTCGGGATCGCCGTTGAAAGCGTAGTTGAGGAACTTGAACATATATGACGAGTTGTCAACCGCAATGGATGAAACGTTTGCATCGGCATAGAGCATTCCGGAAGGTGCTCCGAACCCGCCGACCTGACCCTCAGCTGAAACAAGAGTGACATTCAAATAACGCGTTTGTATAGTCCATTTGTTTTTGTGATTCAAGCCCCAGGTGGTGCAGTCCCAGTTCGGGGTGCCGACTCTGATTTTTTGCTTGTCGCCGTTCTGGTCAGTGTATGTGATATAGTCATAGCCTCTGCCGTCCGGTGTTCCTCCCGGATTCAGTTCGCCTTTACCCTTACCTTCTTTCAGGTAGTCAGAGTATCTGTATCCTTCGCCTTTGTTGTCTTCGATTTCATAAGCGACATCACCGACACCTCTGTAATGCCAAAGGTTATCTACGGGAATGGTCGTTCTGCTGTTTACATCATAATTTTTGTTCGTGTAATAGCCGACAATATACCACCATGTGCTTGCACTCTGACCGGAAGGAAGATAAAACTCAAACGGATCTGAAGTAACGCCGGATCTTCTGACTTCTTTTAATTCTCTGTCTCCGGCATCATTACGCTGCTCAATGCCTTGTACTCTTTCGCCTCTGACATATATTGTTCTTGTCGTTAATGCCGTGTCAACTTTATTTGTTTTAAGGGAGGTGCCGTTAATAACGGAATAATCGGTGTTGCCAACTGTAAGTTTGGCATAAAACTGACCTTGCCAATCCGCGATATCATCAATATCAATGCACCAGCCGACATCATCAACATGAACACCTTTTTTCCCATTTACTGTTGTAGAACCGATTTCATAGGTGTTTGCAACAACAGCACCGCTTTGTGTGCTTTGATACGCTTCAAAGGAACTTGAATTACCAAGCGGAATGGGTGTTGTTGTACCTTTTTTCACAAAGTACCACTCTGCCTGAACACATTCGTTTGCGTGAAGTTCTGCCGGAAGGCCTTCAAGCCAGGCATAAATTTTAATGTGGTAGAACGGTTTTTTCCTTAACAGGAAATTCCACCATGTATTTCTTTCTTTTCGGAATTTAAACTCTGATTTAACTTCACATTTTGCCTGAAGCGCAGTATTGAAACCGGATGCAAGGTCGTTCGCAACGACTACGGGAAGACCGGCTTCCATAAGGTTTTCAAGCTGTTCCTCTTTTACAGCCGTAAGGTCGTTACCGGAGGACCTGTTGGTGAATTCAGTCCACCCTTTGAGGAAGGCATAGGGCTTTGAGCCGAAAATGCTGAACCAGTTGTAATCGTCATAAACTATGCCGCCAAGGGTGCCCTCAGCCCAGATATCTCTGGCGTTGGTGGTCATGATGTCGCCGGTGGAGGTGTAATACATACCGTTCATCGACTCGTCGTTGTAATAGGGCTGCTTGCCGGGAGTGCCCGCGGCTCTGCCCGTGACCTGAAGCTTGGTCTGCATATTGAAGGTGGAGTCGCCGATATAAACAAGGTCGTATGCCTCGGCAATATCTTCGCCGCTTGCTATAACCTCGTTGACCGCCATGGTGACAATGTTTATTTTGAGGTACTGGATGTTGCCGTCCGGGTCTCTGTAGGAGAGTTTGCCGTTTGTAAGACTTGTTGACGGGAACCAGCTGTAGAACTGCTGCTCATCGAGAACCTTTCTCTTTTCTTTTTCGGCTGCGCTGACCGTCGAAACATCGGGGTTATGGCCGAAGTTGTAGGCGTAACCGAGTTCGCTTATGGCTTTAAGAACACCGCTTTTGTAAACCTTGCCCGAGGTGTAGGGCTCTATGTCAAGGATGTTGAGCGTATCCTTATTCATAACCACGCGCTGACCCTTGAAGTTGAGTATGTATCTTATTGATGTCGCCTCACTCGCCTCAAGCGGCAGATTGCCTACCGGAGGAGCGACGGAATTTCTTATGAAGTTTTCGTCAACTATTTCGGCATAGACATCGTTGTAAGCCGAACCCTCATTTATATAGAGCGAGTCGGTGACATTTACGCTGAAATTCTTATTTGCCATATTGGAGGTGGACGCCGAAATATCCGAAGCTGAGAAGCAGTAGATATACTGTGAAACCCAGCCGGTGGACGCGCCCGAACGACCCGATTCCGTTGCAATGTAATTCAGGAATGTCTTGAGATTTGCGGGAGTTGAGGAGTTGCCCGTAATCGCCTTGTCATACATTGTGGGAACATGGAGGTCAAAGTAGGGCGTCTCGCCGCTTGCTCCGTATTTTGCCATAAACGCGGCGGAAATATCCTTTGTGTATGTTGAGGAAGAACCGTCAACCTTTGTGCCCGAGGTGAATACCACCAGATCATAGTAGTTGATAAAGCCGATATATTCATCGAGCTTGTCGGGCGTGACGGTTGTTACGGTTACCGGGAAACCGTCGTCCTCACCGGGGTGAGCGTCAAGAACGCGGTATTTGAACCAGTTGTTGTTTGTAAAGCCGCCGGTGTAATAAACCGTATCTGTTCTTACGGTTACATTGCCGACTTTTGTCTGATCAAGCTTGTAGCTGCCCTTACCTCTGCCCATAAATGTTCCTATACCGGAGTCACTTACGAAATAAGGAATTTCATCATCCTCGGCAATATGATATGAAGAGACTCTCGGTGTTCTGTAGGGATGAGCCGCGTCAAAATATATCTGCGGACCTACATCCGGGTTGAGAGCGGCTGTGTAGTAGGTTGAATATTCATCAATAATAACACCGGTACCGTTTGAATAGAAGGGACCCGCTACTTTGTAGGTGCCGACAATCTCGCCGAAGTCTTTATTCTCTTCGGTGACCTTTTCATAAACAATCTGACCTTCCGCAAGGCCTTCCGTCGATTCGATCTCGGTGAACAGAACATCATAGTAGTAGAATTCGCCCGAAATATCGACCGCCTCAGTGTTCCTGTAAAGGAAAACATTGGAGAAGGACGAAACGGTGTCGGCGTTGTTGGAGCCGAGAAGAACAATTACATATTTTATATCCGAGCCGGTGGTGAAATCGACCGAATATGTACCGGAGTCGGAATCAAACGCCTCAACATAACTCGCGTTGCCGTTTTGCGAAAAACCTACAAGTCTTACAATGCTCTGCGTGTAGGCACCGTCCGTTTTTGCCTCGTTCTTTACCGTGTAGGTAAAGGTGTAGCCCTCGTTCGGACTGACCTCAACAAGATAGCATTTGTCGTTCTGCGCGTCCGTCAGATTCCAGCTTGACGGGAAGGGCATCTGAACCTGACCGTCAAATTTAAGGGTGTTTGAGAGATAGTCGAATTCTATCTGACCGTAGGTGCCGTTCTCAAAATAGGGGGCGGACTGATAGAGGTCGAAATTCTCATAATAATCGTAAAGTGAGAATATGTTTTTGCTCGCGGCCGCGTCGCCGTAGTAGAAATAGTCGGGATCCTGAACAGCGTCCGCGCCTTCAAAGGGAGCGGAATCCTTTACAAGGATGATATCCGAGAAGGTTGCCGTTGTGTCAACGACGCTGTATGTGCCGCAGCGGAAGCCGAGATAGTGCGTGTTGGCGCTGGTTGTGAAGGTTTTTACATAGTTACCTGACCTTGTCTGATAGTCGCTTGTGGCGATACCCCATGACGCGCCGCCGGGGTTGGGCATAGTCTCGGTGTAGTTTTCGCCGTATTCAAAGAAGAAAATCTGCGCGCCGCCGTCACCCTCAATATTGACGGTGTAGGTCATTTTATATTTGGTGTTGGGCTCGCAGGGGATCTTATAGAAGGACGTGTCGCCGTTGCCCCAGCTGTGGTTGGAGTAACAGTCGGCGCCGTTTGCGGCCGATGTTGTGTTAACGACAATATCGCCCGCGGAATAAACAACGGAGGTGCCCGCGCGGTTCATACCGCTGTTGCCGTAGTGGTTTGCGGAAAGGTCGGCAAACCACTCCTCAGGGCTGAACAAGCTCGGAAGAGAATATTCGGTATCGACCATATAGTCGCCGTTGCTGTCCTCAACAAATCTGCCGTTGATGTTGGGGATTTCTTCGGTGTTTTCAATTGTGAGTTCGTTTACAGAATCAAAATCCGTGACCTGCCAGGGATAATACTCGGTATAAGCGCCGTTGCTCTCAAGCGGAGTTGTGTTGCCCGTGCCGAGAAGACCCGCGCCTGACAATGAAGAGAAGAGGTTGTTTGCGTAACCTGTTCTTGAGCTCTGCGGAGTAAGTGACGCTACGGTTGAGAGCCAGCCGGAAACGGGCTCATACCCCTCTGCGTAATAACCCATTGAACTCTGGGACGCTTCGGGGGCAACCTCGAGGATACGGAAGGACGAACCCTCCGCGTTTTTGACGCTCTTGATTTCCTCAATGTAGTCCAGTGAGGGAACGCCGCTTGCGAGAGCGTTGGAAATGATACCTGTTGCCGCGCCTGCAACAACTGAAAGCGCAAGCACAACAGCCGTAATCTTGGAAAGCTTACTTCTTTCTTTCATTTAATACTCACCCCCAAATTCTGCTGATTATCGTGCCGGGGTAGCTGCTTCCGGGCGCTACATCGTCGGCGGATACATAAATCGGTTTACTTCTGAATGATTCGGTTATGTTTTTGGAATAAGCCGAGCCGGTAAGCTCGAAGTTGAGAATTACTGAGGCGTATTTCGCAACCCCCGTGTCGGTGGCGCCGACATCCACGCTCCAGCTTGTAACACCGGAGCAAAGCGGTTCCGCGAGGCAGTCGGTTATGACCGCGGTCGATATCGCAGTGGAGTTGCCTTGCCCTCCTCCGCTTTTTGTGTAGCTTATGTTCGTGGTTTTTACGCCTTCGTCCTCGGTGACGGAAACATCGAAAATGCGCAGATAAATGACATTTTCATCATCGGGCTTGCTGAAATAGTAGATTGTTCCCTGCGAAGCGCTTTCGCCCTTCCTCGCAACCCAGAGCTCGTCTGTGCCTGCTGCAAGAGCGCCGTCACAGTTCTGAAGATAGTTGTGAAGCTGGTTTGACGCAAGCTGAGACTTGTATTGCAGGGAAAGTATTTTTTTGTTTCGGTTGAACATGTTTGTGCCCGATACCGTGATGCCCATTATGATTGTGCTCACAAGGCCGAGTATCGCGAAACTCACAAGCAGTTCAACAAGCGAAAAGCCTTTGTTATTACCTTTCATTGTCTGCCTCCACTCTTATGCGTCAAGTACGTGTTCGCCGGAATTCTTGTAAATCGTGATTGTGTGTGTGCCGGTTGATGACATTGTGATTTCGAATACCGAGGTGCCGTCGTAGAGATCCGCGCCGGACGCCCCTTCGCCCGCTTTGTAAAGCGCGTCTGTCACCGCACCGGTTGCGCGGTCAAATTTGAGATAAAGTTCGCTGCCTTCCTCGGCAAGGGAGTTTGTTCCCGCCGACATAGTCATATTGTCGGACGCGAGTTTTTCGGTTTTGTAAACCTCGGCGCCCGTTCTGTGAAGCTTAGCGTAGTAGTCGCCGTCCTCAAGCGAGACGGTGAGATAACAGTCAAGGCCGCTCATTGAATCGATTTTGCACTGTGAGATGACGGCGTCGAGCGTTTCAGCCGCCTTTTTCGACCTTGCCCGGTAAACCGAAACCATTGAGCCGACAACAAGAGACACTGCGATGCCCATAATGGTAATGACCACTATCATCTCGACCAGCGAGAAACCTTTGTTATTCTTTTTCAGCGTCATCTTCCGCGCTCCTTTCGGTAATAATCGGTGTTAAATTATCAGCCCTTCTTCCACCTGTCGAAATAGACAAGTGTGCCGACATCCCAGTATGAGCCCTCGTCGATATCGAACTCGGACTGGTTGGGAGTGTATTTGTAGTAAAGGAATTCGTAGGGCATAATCGAAGTAGTATCGTTGCCTTCAATAGGATCAAAATTGAAGAAAGACCTTGTATATCCATCGGCTATATTCGTACCGGCCCCCATCGCCTCGTTGACAGCTTCGCTGTCGGCTGTAAGGGTTACTTTGCCCGAACCGGGATTAATGGTAACCTGACCTTTGCAGATGATAAGGCCCGTAAAGTCGGATGTAATGCTTACATTTCCGGTGGAAATAATCAAGCAGAGGTTTATTTGCGAACCGGTTCCGTTATATATATAGTTAGAAGCCCCTGTTACAACGGCAACAAGATCGCCCTGCGCGTTGTGGAACTCAATAGTTTTATTGTCTGAAGGCATTTTGTCAAGCGCCGCGTTGACAACATCCTCCTTGACATAATAGTTGAACGGGTTTGTCGCGTGTGAGCGCGCTTCTTTTTCCTCGTCCGTGCCGAGATCGTCCTCAAGGGCGTGCTCGGGACCGAAGCCCTCGTTGAGAGTTATGCAGAGGTTCGCGAAAGCGTTGAACTTTTTTTCAACGGTTGAGCGAATACTGTCAATATTAATAATGGACGAAAGGGTACGAAGAATAGTTTTATCCGCAACAGAATCTTTTGCGAATGTGTTACCTACTGAGCCTACATATTTATTTGTATCAGTAAAAGAAAGATACTGATCAAGATAGTTCTGAACTCTGTCGGTGTTGTTTGTAAAATAGTCACGGAAGAACTGATTCCTGTTTTCAATGGCTGATCTGCCGTTTGCCTCACCAAATTCCATGAAGTAATATACTATCGGATCCGAAATGTGAGGATATGTAATTGGCACGGGATTTACGGTAATGCCGTAATCGTCGGGCTTCATCGCCGTTCCGCCGATTGTCCAGAGGGTGTTCTGAATCGGCTTGTTGTTTTTGTTGTTAAGCTGAGCAACAACTACATTATATTCATCCCATGAAATAATCTCTGGGTTTGTATTGATTTTTTGAACCCATGTTTCGTCAATCGCGTAGTTGAGCATTTCAATCGGAACAAGGTAGGCAACCTGGTCCTCGGAAACAGCCATTGACTGACCGGTGCTGACGCCTAAGCCTGTAGCGGTGTTGACAAAAGCGTAGCCCGCAAGAGTCATAGAATTGAGGTCATAAAGACTTAATGTAGTGCTGTTGGGATTTGTGTCGGATTTAAAGCCCTTTGAAATAATAGCCGAGCTTTCATTCGGGTTATCTTCGCTCGAACCAAAGCCGTAATAATACTCACCCGTAACAAGAGCCGAAGCACCGGACGCGGCAAGGTTCAGGTCGTTGAGAACATTTGCCCTGTAGCAGAGAGCGGCAATGCCGTCCTGCATAATATCAATGTTCCTGGTCCAGATTGTCGAACCGGTATCAACCAAAAAGCCGCTGTGTGCCTTGAGTGATTCCGCCTGCCTCTGATCCTCGTCGGTAATTGTCGCAAGTGTTGCATCGATTTCGCTTGCATTTGAAGGATTGTTGTTATTACCGTTGACTGTAACATTACCGTTGCATATAAGCAGACCGCCGGGAAGAAGGTTGAACTGATGGCTTGTAGTTTTAGCCGCTATATCAATCTCTCCAGCGTACGCCTTACCTTTTACATCAACATAACCCGAGTCCTGCTTAAGTGAGTCAAGGGCGACAACCGCGAATTCGGTGAATTTGCTGCTGGGGGTTTCCTCGTTGTAAACATAGCCCAAGTCGGGGAAATCGATAACTATATCGGTGGTAATTCTGACTGTTCTCATAAGGCGGGTATAATCCACCACAACATCCTTGAGAACTACTCCGATAGGCATATCACCACCGGGAGCAGGTGATTCTCCGCCGCTTTTCCATTTCCATTCAGCAACACCCAAGCCACTGGTTGCAGTTACGCCGTCAACAAGGCAGTTGACAGTGGCTGTGCCGCCGAATCCGGCTTTTACAAATGCCTCGAGAGCTTTTACAGAGTACTTTGGCTTATAAGAACGGTCGTCAGGATCGTCTGGATCATAATGAGGATCATAACGATCGGGTTGACCTCTAAAAAGCATCCATTCCGGTTTCGGTCCATCATTTTTAACTTCTGTTTCCCATTCTCCCGTGGTTTCGTTTTTACCTGTATAATACTCTTTAACCAATGCACCGGGATTGTTTGTATCAGGTTTCATTATATACGGCGCCCATTTATTAAGAGATTCACAGAACTGACGGTCAAACTCATCCTCAATAGTGTCTCTGTAGGCGCTGTAATTGGCCATAACATGGGTGTAGCACGCCTTGATGGAATCCGACACCGCAAGCTCGGCGCCCGAACGCATCTGTTCAACAACGCCGTTCGCGTTGTAGGCGACTTCTCTGCCCCAGCGTTCGGATGCACGCATCTCGGACGAGGTGTATGAAATAGCCATAATGAGCAGACCGATGGTTGTCAGGAAGGATAAAACTACAACAACCGTGACAATACCGGCACCCTTGTTATTCTGTTTTAACGCTTTCAAGCTTTTCATTTTATACCTCCGGGTTTGTCGTCGTGAACTGTGGGGATAAAGTCAGGATAATAACTGTTCTGTCATTCCGAGGGAGGCGTTTCGCCGACCGTGGGAATCTCTCTAATAATCTTCTGCCCTTTTGAGATTGCCACGGCAGTGTGCGCACTGCCTCGCAATGACATATAAAAAATATGATTTAATCAATAATAGAACTGTATAAATCTTTCCATTCCGGATTAAATTCGCTTATCAGTTCATTTTTCTTTTTTCTTTTCCAACTTTTTATTTGTTTTTCCCTTGTAATTGCTTCATAAGCATCGGATGTTTCTTCATAATAAACAAGATTATGAACATTGTACCTTGCCGTAAAACTCTTTTTGTCAAAATTCGACTTGTGTTCATAAACTCTTCTGACAAGGTCGTTCGTTACTCCGGTGTAAACAACTGTTCCGTTTGCATTTGCAAGGATATAAACATAATAACTGTTTTGCATTTTTCTGTATTGTCATTCCGAGGAATACGTTTCGCTGACCGCGGGAATCTCTACAATTGTCTTCTGACCTTTTGAGATTGCCACGGCAGTGTGCGCACTGCCTCGCAATGACATATAAATAAGATTACTGATTTCTGTTCTGTCATTCCGAGGGAGGCGTTTCGCTGACCGCGGGAATCTCTACAATTGTCTTCTGACCTTTTGAGATTGCCACGGCAGTGTGCGCACTGCCTCGCAATGACATATAAATATGATTACTGATTTCTGTTCTGTCATTCCGAGGGAGGCGTTTCGCCGACCGTGGGAATCTCCTTGTTTTAGAGCTTGCTTTTCGAAATCGCCGCGTAGCTTCGCTCCTCGCAATGACATATCTGCGCTTTATTCAAGTTTTGAACCTACGAACGAATAAATCGGTGACGCACCTACGGTGCTTATTGAATAAAGAACCTCTTCATCCGGGTTTTCGGGACCGCCGGCAACCTGGGCTGTATCGACCGAACCTGCCGGATAAATTTCAATTGTAACTTTGAAATATCTTGGGTCCTTGGCGGTTGAAACCAGGTCGTTTTTAAGATAATCCTCTTCACCCTGACTGTTTAAATAAGCGTTTGCAGTTGTATTACCTGAAATCACCGGACCTTGCGCGCCTACGATTTTAAAGCCCCTAAACGTTGCAAAAGTCTGATCGTTAATAAGGTTGACACCGGCGTTGGTATAAACCATATTGGCTTTTTTGTTGGTTAAAAGGGCTGTGTCCGTAAGTCTTTCAACAATACAGGACTTTGAAGCCGCGACTTCGCCGGGCATATTGACATTGGCTATAGGGTTTGGAACCATCTGGATTGCGGAATCTGAGCAGGGAATGCCAGCATCATCAACCATACGCTGCTTGACTATGAAGAACTTGGTGGGAACATTGCCGAGGTTGTTGATTACAATAAGGTCCGTGCCTCTGTAATTAGACGAAATGTTATAATTGATTTTGTTGGTTTCGGAATAGGAATAGTCCGCGAGATCATAATATGAATCGGTCATATTCGTTCTTTCGTCGTCGATTTCATAGTAAGGCCGTCTTTCATACGCAGGAAATAATTTTGCGGCGTAATCCGGATAATACATTATGAATACGGTGGGTTCCGCGTTGCCCTCGCTCGGGTCATACTTGGAGGGATCGCCCTGGTTGAAGGTGACCGCGCTCTGCCAGGTATAGACATAAGTGCCGGTTAAAACATTTCCGGTTTCAATTGAATTGACATATTCTTTGTAAAAATAGGTGTAGGTATAGTTATAGACTACATCCATATATATTTTACCAGTGGAATCGGTATAGACATTTACGCTTATAAGGCGGTTTTTGGCTTTATATTTGGGTGTGCCGTCATCCTGAATCTGAGAGGCGTGGTTGCTCAGCGCCTCGTCCCAGAAAGCGACATCGGAAAGATAATCGGGATTCTGACCGTCAACATAAGACTGGGTGAAGGAGCCGTCCATAGCGGTATATTGAGCAAGCTCGTAGTTGTTTATCTCATAAATACCGTAATCATCAGCTTCCAGTTCATTATTCGGGTCTGCATCGGGGTCACCCTCGGAATAGGTGACAACCGCGTCATATTCGGCGTTACCCGAGGTTAAGTTTTTGATTGCGAGCGTGGAGTCATCCTGCTTGAACACCTGGTTGGATTCCTCTTCAACAGACACGCCGAGCATATCGGCAAACGCGCCCGAAAGGAAACCGTCCTTGCTGAAGGCGTCAACCGCCTCGGCGATATTGTCGGCGGCGCCGGTCGCTTCGCCGAAGGCCTTCGCCTGTGAGGTGATTCTTGAAGCGGTTACAAAAGCGTGAATAACCGCGCTTGATGCAATGCCGAGTATAACTATAGCCACAAGCAGTTCAACAAGGGAAAAGCCCTTGTTGCCGCTGTGAAATTTTTTAAACATTGCGCTTTCCCCCTGTAACAGTTGATTTAAGCTGCCTGCGTGGATGAAGGAGCCGCGGTTGAAGCGGGAGCGGTTGTTGAAGCGGCAGGAGCCGCGGTTGAAGCGGGAGCGGTTGTTGAAGCGGCAGGAGCCGTTGTGGAGGCGGCGGGAGCGGTTGTTGAAGCCGCGGGTGCGGGTGTGCTGCCCGTGCCGAACGGATCTCTCGTGCCGATACCCACATTGGGTCTCTGCTCGGGCTTGTATTCAGCGCCTTCGTAATCTACATAATACTTGGAAAGGGAAACTGTTGAGTTGAGCTTTGCCACCTCGGGGTCGTAAACGATGGAAATGGAATCAACAAAGGTGGTGTGGCTGGTTTTCTCATAAACATATCTGAGATATTCTTTTAACTGCGCGTAGGTGAGAGTGCCCGCCGAGGTTGTGCCGGTGCGGTAACCCTTGATGTTCTTGTTCTGCCCGTCAACGAAGCAGGAGAATTCCGCTACTACCGCGCTGGACTGGAAGTCAACCGTCTGGAGGTCTGCGCCGACGGCTTTGTTTGCCTCTCTGAGATAATGAAGGAAGTCTTCATCATAGATGACTTTGGTGGGGAGCTTGTCAATATTCTTCTGAATATTATCCTTTGCTTCCGCTATGCCCTTTTTGTAAGTGGGCTCGTTGTTGAAGCAGTCCTGCAGCTCATTGAGATATGAGGAGCGGGTGCCGATTTCCGTCTCAAGGGCGGTGTTCTGCTCGGAATATTTCTGATAGCCGAGGAAATAAGCGGCGAGAACAAGCGCTATGCCTAAAACCGTGAGAATAAGGTTATACTCACGCCATGTAAGTTTTTTCTTTGAACCCTGTTTTGCCATTTCTGCACACCTCCTTTATTATTCTTCCGCAGCTGCCTGCTCTTCAACCTCGGGCACTACATAAGTGCAGGTAATTGAGAAGCCGACAGTTTCAAGACCCGCGTCGTCAACAGTTTTGGATATTGAGCTGACAACGATGTTATCTATTGATTCAAACGAACGGAACTGGGAAATAACAACTTCCGCCTCATCAAAGGTGGGAACTTCAACCGACATTGTAACACCCGTTGTTGTGCAGTCCGCCGAAAGCATTGTGATGGCGGTGGGCATCTTTCTTTCAATCTCGGTGAAGAAGGCGTAAAGGCCTTCGTTGTTGTTTAAGCTGCCGTCAACATATGCCTGCAGCTCTTTGTCGCCCTTCTGATAGGCGAGGTAGGAATTATATGTATCCTGAGCGTACTCAAGACGGTTGATTTTCTTTTCAATGTCGGTAAGGTTGTTGTTGAGACTTCTGTTCTGCATATAGCTGATGCCGAACAGAACGCCCGCGATAACCAGACCCGCAACAAACACAAGCACACCGTAATGCGAAGCGGCACTGCTCTTTTTCTTGCCGCCGGCTCTGCCGGTTCTCTTGAGGTATTCATCGGTAAGGAAGTTGAGCGGAGCGACACGCGCGCCGAGCGAGTTGATATAAACCGAAATGGATTCGATGCTGTTTGCAAGGCCCTGCATTTCGGGAACTTCCTCAAGCCAGTAGGTTGAGGAGGCGATTGAATCCGCAACAAGCTCCTTGAGGCCGGCAAGGTGGCAGCAGCTGCCCATAAGAACTACTCTGTCAATAGTCTTTTCGGCGTTCTCCTCACTGCTTGAATGCAGGTAGTCAACGCTTCTCGAAAGGCCGGTAACAAGCCTTGAAAGGCAGTCGCCGAATTCTTCCGTGTCCGCTATGGCAACGGGATTCTCCTTGGAAACGCTGAGTTCCTGAAGGGCTTTGATATAGTCCTCATCCATCATTTCCTGAGTTGCCATATAGCGGCAGATCATTTCGTCGCCGCCTACGGAAAGGGCGCGCTGCATAAGCATTCTGCCGTTTTCCATAAAGATTACGGAAGCGGAGTCCGGGTCAATTGAGATATACATATTGACGCCGTCGCCCTGGAATCCTTTGAGAACCTGGAACTGTGAGTTGCCGCTGAAGTCGATTGAGTCAACAGTGAGCCCCGCCGCGTCGGCAAGAGTCGTGTAGCTGTCGCTCATTGCCATGGGCATCGCTACTACGAGAGCGCGAGTCTCCTTCTTGGATTTCTCAAGAATCATCGTGTCAACAATATATTTGGACGTGTCAATCGGGAAATAGTCCGAAATATTTGTGCGGATGACGTTCTTGAACTGCTCGTCCTTCGTAATCGGAAGGGTGACTTCACGGGTCGCAATCTTTGTTGATGTTACCGAGAAAATCACGCTGCCCGAGGTGATGACGTGCATGCTCAGTTCCTGCTTGAGCTTTTCGCCGAGTTCCACCGGGTTGACGATCTGACCGTCAACTACAGCGCCTTCGGGTGTGGCAAACATAAAGCAATCGCTGATTGAATATGCTTTGCCTTTCTTTTCGGAAACCGCAACTTTACATATACGCTTTCCGCATTCGATGTTTAACAACTTAGCCGCCATAATTAATCATTCCTTTTCCAGTTATTTGTTCGCTGATATATTTATATAAAAAGGTATTATATAACCTTAATAGTTTTCTTTATTTAATACCTATTATATTAAGGTAGAAATCGAACAGTTTATCGCCCCAGAGGGCAACAGTGAAAAATCCGAACGAGAGGTAGGGACCGAAGGCGAGTTCGCGCCCCATCTTTTTTACCTTCATAAGGGTCAGGTGGATTACCGAGCCGAAAAAACTCGCGAGGAAAAGCGCGATAACGCAGTTTTTAAGCCCGACAAATAGCCCTGCCGCTATAACAAGTTTGAAATCGCCGCCGCCGAGGGCTTTCCCGCCCGTGACAACGATGATTATGAGGAACAGCGCGCCCATTACAACCGCGCCGAGAATGGAATTCAGCCAGTGTTCGTGGTAAAAAACCAGCCTTATCGCTCCGAGAACTCCGACCGCGATTACAAGCGGGAAGGGAATTTCTTTTGTGCGCGCGTCAATTATTGAAATAACCAGTAAAACCGAGCCGAGCGCCGCCGTGAGAACCATATCGACCGACAGCCCCTTGACAAACAGGGTCAGCACGCACAGAAGACCGTTTGCCGCCTCGATTACGGGATATTGCGCCGAGATTTTCGCTTTGCAGCCGTGGCATTTACCCCTGAGGGCAAGCCAGCTGAAAAGGGGAATAAGTTCATACCAGTGCAGTTTTTTGCCGCAACTCATACAGTGCGACGGCACGGTTACGATGGATTCGTGTTTCGGAATACGGTAGATGCAGACATTCAGAAAGCTGCCGACCGCCACGCCGAAAAGAAAAGTTATTATGTAAACGAGCCATGGAGCCGTTTCCATTATGAGGTCAAGTGCTTGTTTCAAAGGCGTTTTCTCCTTTGAGATTGCTTTTGCGGGCGACAGGTTGTCGCCGCTGCGATGGGGTAATGTTTTTGCGTTGGAATTCGGAATTTGGAATCCGGAATTAATTGATTAATCCTCGCCCCAACAAAGGGGGTGTGTTGGGGCGAAAAATATTAATCTAGATCAATCAATTGTGAAAGGCACGCGCCTTTCGGGATTAATTGGATTTAATAGAGAAAAATGTTAATGGTTAAATTAACCACCTGTGCTTGCGCTGCTGTCAAGAGCCATCTCGAATGTGGGTGAACCCGCATTGTTCTTGATGTTGATGACATACTTGAGAGTTGACTGTGTGGTCTTCTGAGTGTCAATACCGCACTGCTCAGCAAATGTGCAACCTGCGCCAGTTGTTGACGAGGAGTCAAAATTAAGACCTGAAGTAAGAGCAACATTGAGGTGCTTGTCAACTACGCTGATAGTGATAACACCATCACCAGTGCCTGAGAATGTCAGGTGGGTAAGCGCGAATTCGGATTTGGCTGTTGCGAGAACATCTTCTGCTGCTGATGAAACAACAGCGTCGCGGGACTTCTGAACGTATTTAACGAACTGAGGTGCGAGCATTGCTACAAGAGCAACCATGATGGCGATAACGATGATAAGCTCAACAAGTGAGAAACCTTTGTTATCTTTGCGAGCTTCGCGGGCTTTTGCCATTTTCATGAATAACATTGTGATTTCCTCCATATAAAATTTTTTTATGATAACCCTCCGCTCCCCCCTTAGTTGCGGAAGGGTGTATCCGATTTAATGAGCAATGAGAAGTGAGCAATGAGCAATTAAGGGGCTTCGCCGGTTTATTATCCTGTTCCGCGCCCGGATTGCCGTTTTTCTCACTGCTGTGTTTTTGCTGTCATTCCGAGGGAGGCGTTTCGCCGGCCGCGGGATTCTCCCGTTTGAGAATTTACCTTTTGAGATTGCCGCGGCAGTGTGCGCACTGCCTCGCAATGACATTTATGTTTTTGCGGGCGGCAGGTTGCCGCCCCTACGGGTTTGCGGGTGGAAAGGAACTGCCGTAATTATAATTACGGATTGCCGGGAAGGTCGCTGTGACCGCCGTCGGTAACCTCTTCACTGAAAACAGCTTGAGTTTCACCTGAGGTGAAATTGCCTGCTTCAATCCTTATTATATAAGCTTTTTCAGACTTGGAAACCTGGTTTTCGTCAAGGCCGCACATGTCTTCAAATGTGTTGCCGTGACCTTCTCCGTCATCATAATCAAGATTGGTTGTTCTGACTATCAGTTTGCCTCTGGAATCGGTCTGAACACGGATTTCACCCGAGGATGAACCGGTAACAACAAGGTGACCGAGCGCATATTCCGATTTGGCAACCGAAAGAACGTCCTCAGCAGCTCTGGTGATAACCGCGTCGCGTGATTTCGCAACATACTTTACAAACTGCGGGGCGAGCATTGCCACAAGGGCAACCATAATCGCTATGACGATTATGAGCTCAACGAGTGAAAAACCTTTGCTGTTCTTTTTTAAGGAATTCAGTTTTGCGAGAATCTTTTGCATAATGGAAAACCCCCTCATATTATTTTCAATATTTATTAAAGCCGGAAGGCAATAATTAATTAGTAATGAGAAATGAGTAATGAGTAATTGTCGAGTATAAACATCGATATCAGTACTTGTTTAAGAACAATCTTCCGTCCGTCGTGGCCTCCTCCTATGGGGGAGGTGGATTGCGAACGAAGTGAGCAAGACGGAAGGAGTCCGCGCAAAATCATTTGTCATTTCCGGTCCTGCTTTTTACCGCATTGTCAATTGCCGAGCAGACTTCATAAAAATTTGTGTCAACCTCAAAATTTGAAAACCGGATTACGGTTATTCCCTGACTGTTAAGTTGCTTCGTTCTTAACTCATCTTTTGCCTGTTTGTCTTTTTCATAATGCCCGCCGCCGTCAAGTTCAACGGCGAGTTTTGCTTTGCCGCAATAAAAATCAACTATGTAATTACCGATTGCCTTCTGTCTCTGAAACCGTGGTACACAGGTGTTCAGATACTCATACCAAAGTTTGTTTTCCCACGGAGTCGCGTTTTTACGGAGATCCTTTGCTTTCTCATTCAGGCTTCCGTTATATTTTAAATTCATACGGACTCCTTCCGTCACGGCTTACGCCGTGCCACCTCCCCCAGAGGAGGAGGCCACGACG